>OGLS01000179.1_pt1 | contig 69958 bp, 91 predicted proteins | sample 1572881 | NCBI WGS metagenome assembly OGLS01 (sample SAMEA2582013, study PRJEB24529) | metagenome | biome: Human gut stool | place: China | collected 2011
TGATGGGCGCTGAGATCTACCTGTACCTGGAGTACAAGGGCAACAAGATGACCGCTCGTGTGGCTCCCACCTCCAAGGCCCGCAACGGAGACACCGTCAGGGTCGCCTTCGATCCGCACAAGGTCCATGTCTTCGATGTCGAGACCGAGCAGACCATCCTGAACTAAGTTTTTCCAGGGATCGCTTTTGGTCCTCCTAATAGCAGCAGCCGCCGGGAAGAGATTCCCGGCGGCTGCTGTTTTTGCGTATTTTATTCGCTTGAAAAAACGGATGTCAGGCGTCTGCCTTTTCGGTCAGCACAAAGGTCAGCTCTGCGGTGGCGGCGCACTTGCCGTCCACATAGGCCGAGGCTTTGCCGATACCCACCGGGCCGTGCTGTTCCACCAGCTCGCAGTGGAGGGTGAGCACATCGCCGGGTGTGACCTGTTTGCGGAAGCGGGCATTTTTGATGCCGCCGAAAAGGGCGAGCTTGCCCTGATTCTCAGGCAGACTGAGCGCCGCCACAGCGCCGGTCTGGGCCAGTGCTTCGAGGATGAGGACACCGGGCATAACGGGCGCACCGGGGAAGTGGCCGTTGAAAAATTCTTCGTTGCGGGTCACGCATTTGCGGCCAATGGCCCACTGGCCCGGCTCGTAGTCCAGGATGCGGTCCACGAGGGCGAAGGGGTAGCGGTGCGGGAGGATGGCTGCGATCTGCTCTGCCGTGAGGGCATGGGGCGTTTCGCGCGCGATGCGGGGTTCAGCCATGGCTCAGCCCTCCCATTTCCGGAACACGAGGCAGGCATTGTGCCCGCCAAAGCCCAGGCTGTTGCTGAGCGCGTATTCCATCTTCATGGAGCGGCCGGTGTTGGGAACGTAATCCAGGTCGCATTCCGGGTCGGGCTGCTCGTAGTGGATGGTGGGCGGCGCAAACTGGTCGCGCAGCGCCAGCGCGGTGAACACGGCTTCCACGCCGCCTGCACCGCCCAGCAGGTGGCCGGTCATGCTCTTGGTCGAAACGACGGCGATGTCCCCGGCATGGGTGCCGAACACCGCATGGATGGCGGCGGTCTCGCAGCTGTCGTTCATGTGGGTGCCGGTGCCGTGGGCATTGATGTGGTCGATGGCTTCCGGAGTGACCTGACCGTCGGCCAGCGCCAGCTTCATGCAGTCGATGGCACCTGCGCCGCCGGGTGCCGGTGCGGTGAAGTGGTAGGCGTCGCAGTTGGCGCCGTAGCCCACCACCTCGGCATAGATGTGGGCACCGCGCGCTTTCGCGTGCTCCAGTTCTTCCAGCACCAGCACACCGCTGCCCTCGCCCATGACGAAGCCGCCGCGGCGGGCGTCGAAGGGCAGGCTGGCGGCATCCGGGTCAGAAGCCGTGGAAAGCGCCTTCATGCTGGTGAAGCCGCCGATGCCCAGCGGGCTGATGCAGCTTTCGGCACCGCCGCAGACCATGACCGGCTCGTAGCCATCACGGATGCGGTGGAACGCATCGCCCACGGCGTTGGTGCCGCCTGCACAGGCAGTCACCGGGCAGGTGCACATCCCCTTCAGCCCGAAGCGGATGGCGATCTGCGCTGCGGCCATGTTCGCGATGGACATGGGGACGAAGTAGGGGCTGACCTTCTCCATCCCTTTTTCCTCGCCGCGGGTGTGCTGCTCTTCGATGGTGGGCAGACCGCCGATGCCGCTGGAAAGGATGACGCCGATCTGGCGGGCTTCCGCTTCGGTGTCCAGGCCGCTGTCTGCAATGGCTTCGGCGGCCGCAGCCAGCGCCAGCAGGGTGAAACGGGCCATCTTGCGGGCTTCTTTTTTGTCTACGACGGTCTCCGGGTCAAAGTTCTTGACTTCGCCCGCCAGCTTGCACTTGAATTCGCTGGCATCGAACTGGGTGATGGGCCCGATACCGCATTTGCCTGCCATGGCAGCATCCCAGCTTGCGGAAACGTTGTTGCCCAGCGGGTTCACGGTGCCAAGGCCGGTGATCACGACTCTGCGTTTTTCCATGCGAAAGTTCTCCTTTTACATTGCCATGCCGCCATCCACACAGAGCACCTGCCCGGTGAGATAGCTGCTTTGTTCAGCGGTGAAGAATGCCACCGCGTTCGCCACATCCTCCGGGCTGCCGGCCCGGCCCGCCGGGATGCCTTTGGCCATTTCGGCGCGGACGGCTTCCGGCAGAGCGGCGGTCATATCGGTCTCAATAAAGCCGGGCGCAACGGCATTCACCGTGACGTTCCGGCTGGCCAGCTCCCGCGCCAGACTCTTGGTCAGGCCGATGAGGCCGGCCTTGCTGGCGGCATAGTTGGTTTGGCCGGCATTGCCCCGCAGCGCCACAACGCTGGAAAGGTTCACGATGCGGCCATACCGCTGGCGCACCATGCGGCGGGCGGCTTCCTTACAGCAGAGGAAAGCACCCTTGAGGTTGGCGTCCAGCACGGCGTCAAAGTCCTCTTCGGTCAGGCGGAGGATGAGGTTGTCGCGGGTGATGCCCGCGTTGTTCACCAGGATATCCACCCGGCCAAAGGCGGCCGCAGCGGCGTCAAACAGCGCCTTGCAGCCTGCGGCGGTGGAAACATCGGCCTGCACGGCCACGGCGTCTGCGCCTGCGGCTTTGCACAGCGCGACGGTCTCGGCCGCAGCGGCTTCGCCGTGGCAGTAGTTGACCACCACGTTCACGCCCTGCTTTGCCAGTGCGGTGCAGACGGCGCGGCCGATGCCGCGGCTCCCGCCGGTCACGACGGCGGCGCGGGTCAGAGTCTGTTCGCTCATACGGTCTCCTTTTTCCATGCATCCAGCACGGCGTCCAGTTCTTCCGGGGTCTCCACCGCAGCGCATTCGACGCCGGGCAGAGTCTTTTTCACAAAACCGCTCAGGGCCTTGCCAGGGCCGACTTCCAGAATGTGGTCCACGCCCAGCTCGCCCAGACGGCGCAGGGTATCTTCCATGTGGACGCTGCTCTGCACCTGCCGGACCAGCAGGGCCGGGATGCTGTCCTCCGCAGCCTTTTCGCGGCCCAGGCAGTTGAACAGCACCGGAACGCGCATTTCGCCGAAGGATTCGGTCTCGAACCGGCGGGCGAGGGCGTCCCCGGCGGGGGCCATGAGCCGGGTATGGAAGGGGCCGCTCACGTTGAGCGAGATGCAGCGGCGGGCACCGGCGGCTTTCGCCAGCGCAGCAGCCTGCTCCACCGCAGCCTTTTCGCCGCCGATGACCAGCTGACCCGGACAGTTGTAGTTGCAGATCTGGACACAGCCCAGAGCCGAAGCCTGTTCGCAGCACTGCGCAAGGGTCTCGCGGTCCAGATTCAGCACGGCGGTCATGCCGCAGGCGATGCCGTTGGCGGCATCGGCCATGGCTTTGCCGCGGTAGGCGGCCAGCTCGATGGCCTGTTTCGCGGTGAACACCCCGGCTGCTTCCAGCGCGGAATATTCGCCGAGGGAAAGCCCGGCGGTGTATGCGGGCTGTACGCCCTTTTCGGCCAACACTGCGGTCACGCCGCAGGCAAAGGCCACCATGCAGGGCTGGGTGTATTGGGTCTGTCCCAAAACGCCGTCCGGGTCCTCGAAGCAGACGCAGTGCAGGTCAAAATCCAGCGCGGCGCTGTCGAATGCGGCCCGAAAAGCGGGCGATGTTTCGTAAAATTCTTTGCCCATGCCGGGGTGCTGCGCACCCTGGCCGGCATACAACACGGCAAGTTTCATACGTTCTGCCTCCATTCGGTCACAAGTTCGTCCATCAGTTCACGGACGGTGTACATCCGGTCCAGCCGGCCCACATTGTCCCCGCAGAAGAAAAGGCCTTCCTCCACATTGCCCTTGACCGCTTCGATCAGTGCATGGGTGATGCAGTAGGGCACACAGGCGGGATCGCAGGTCTTCAGGCAGCGGGCGCAGTGCCGGGGCGGAAAGCGTCGGCCTTCCGCCAGCGCCTGCACCAGCGGCGTGTTCAGTGCCCGGCCCGGCATCCCCACCGGGCTGTGGATGATGCGCACATCTTCGGGGCGGGCCTTCAGCAGAACGTCCTTGTACCCCTGCGCAGCATCGCACTCCACCGTTGGGATGAAGCGGGTGGCCAGCTGGACGCCTGCGGCCCCCAGCTTCGTAAAATGGGCCATGTCGGCACCAGTGTAGACGCCGCCCGCCACGAAGACCGGGATGGGGTGGCCGAACTGTGCCTCATAGGGCCGGACTTCGGCCAGGACCTCCGGCAGGATGTCGTCCAGCGTCTGGCAGGCCCCGGCAAGAAGCTCTTCTTCCGAAAAGCCGAGATGCCCGCCCGCCTTGCAGCCTTCGATCACCACAAAGTCGGCGGTTCGGCCAAAGGCCTTGGCCCAGCGGCGCAGGAGGAGCTTTGCCGCCCGGCCGCTGGATACGATGGGGGCGATGGCCACGTCCGGCGTGTTCACAAGGCCGGGCAGCTCCAGCGGCAGACCCGCACCGGACACCACGGCATCCACGCCAGCTTCGACCGCTGTGCGGATGGCGGCGGCATAGTCCTGCGTGGCTACCATCGCATTGATGGCCACCATGCCCGCGCCCTTGGCGAGGTCTTTGGCCTTTCGAATCTCCGCCGCCAGCGCGCGGTGGTTGGCGCGGACCGGGTCGCGGGCAAAATCCGGTTCCCGGTAGCCTGCATCGGCGGTGGAGATGCACCCCATGCCGCCGCAGGCCGCCACGGCTCCGGCCAGCCCGCCCAGCGAAACGCCTACGCCCATGCCGCCCTGCAGGATGGGGACGGACAGGGTCTTTTTGCCGAGGGTCAGCATCCCTCGTTCAGCGCGGCGATGCGCTGCCTCCCGCTGTTCCACAGGTCGTCGAGGATGTCTGCCACCGGGCGCACCTCGTGGAGCATACCGGCCACCTGACCGGCCATCAGGCTGCCGGTGGCGGTGTCGCCCTCAAAGACGGCGCGGCGCAGGCTGCCCAGCGTGTACTTTTCCAGCTCCATTTTGTCGGCTCCGGCCTTTTCCTGCCGGACATATTCCCGGCTCATCCGGTTTTTCAGCACACGCACCGGCGAGCCGCCGATGCGGCCCGTCACGATGGTATCGCTGTCCTTGGCCTTGAGCAGGGCCGCTTTGTAGTTTTCGTGGATGGGGCACTCCTCGCTCACGAGCAGGCAGGTGCCTACCTGCACACCGCAGGCACCCAGTGCCAGTGCGGCGGCCAGCTGACGGCCGTCGGCGATGCCGCCCGCTGCGATCACGGGCACATGGACGGCGTCCACGACCTGCGGGACCAGCGCCATGGTGGTCATTTCGCCCACATGGCCGCCGCTTTCGGTGCCTTCGGCGATCACGGCGTCAATGCCCAGCGGCTCCAGATGCTTTGCCAGAACGGCGGCGGCGACCACGGGGATCACCTTGATGCCGGCGGCTTTCCATGCGGGCACATATTTGCCCGGATTGCCTGCGCCGGTGGTGACCACCTGCACACCCTCTTCCACCACGATCTTTGCAAATTCATCGGCCTGCGGGTGCATCAGCATGATGTTCACGCCGAAGGGCTTGTCCGTCAGCTGCTTGCAGCGGCGGATGTTCTCACGCAGGGTGTCGGCATTCATGCCGCCTGCGCCGATGATGCCCAGCGCACCTGCGTTGGAGCAGGCAGCGGCAAACTCGCCGGTGGCGATGTTGGCCATGCCGCCCTGGATGATGGGGTATTTTGTGCCTAAAATTTCATTCAACAGTTTCATACGCACTCTTTGTATTGAAAAATCGCGCCGCCCCAGGTCAGCCCGCCGCCGAAGCCGATGCAGGCCAGCAGCTGGCCGGGCTTCAGCTGCCCGCTTTCGGCCAGCTCGTTGAGAGCGACCGGGATGCTGGCGGCGCTGGTGTTGCCGTGACGGTCCATGTTCTTATAAAACTTTGCCGGGTCGGCCCGCAGCGCCTTGACGCAGTGGTCGATGATGCGGCTGTTGGCCTGATGACAGACCACCCACGACAGATCGTCGAGGGTGCGCTGCGTTTCGTCCAGCACGGTGTGCAGACAGTGGGGCAGCGCCTCCACGGCAAAGCGGAAGACGGCCTTTCCATCCATCGTGATGGGCGCGGAGCCTGCACGGGACGGCCCGCCGGCGTGGAGCACATCGCTGCCGCGCGCGCCCAGCGTGAGCGCAAAGGGGGTGTCCGCCAGCCGGAAGACTGCGGCACCGGCTCCATCTCCGAACAGCACACAGGTGGAACGGTCGGCCGGGTCCATCAGGCGGGAAAGTGCTTCGCACCCGATGACCAGCGCATACTGCCCGCCCAGTGTTGCCAGCAGGCCCCGCGCCACGCCCATGCCGTAGAGGAAGCCGGAGCAGGCCGCGTTGACGTCCAGCGCAGGCCGGTCTTCGGGCAGACCCAGAGCCGCCTGCACCTGGCAGGCCACACTGGGGGTGGCGTCCGGCGCAGACAGCGTGGCGCAGATGCAGCAGGCAATGTCCGCCGGGGCAAGGCCGCTGCGCTCCAATGCCTGTTTTGCCGCCCGGACGGCCAGCGTTGCAGCCGATTCTTCGTCTGTGCACCAGTGCCGGGTGCGGATGCCCGTGCGGCTGGTGATCCATTCATCGCTGGTGTCCACCATGCGGCTCAAGTCCTCGTTTGTGACCGTCCGGCCCGGCAGTGCCCCGCCGGTGGCGATCAGCTGCAAACCCTTCATGCGTTCCTCGTTTCTCCGATCTGGCGGTATTTTTTATAGCGCTGGTCGGCCAGCTGCCGGCCATTCATGCGGCACAGCTCCCGCAGGTGGTTGCGCAGAGCGGTATCCAGGTGTTCGAACAGGGCTGCATGGCCGCGCTGTGCGCCGCCCAGCGGCTCCGGGATCACTTCTTCCACGATGCCGTCGCGGTACAGGTCCTGCGCGGTCAGCTTCATCATCTCGCAGGCTTCGCCGCTGCGGGAGGCATCCTTCCACAGGATGCTGGCAAAGCCCTCCGGGCTGAGCACCGAGTAGACGGCGTTTTCCAGCATCAGGATGTGGTTGGCTACGCCCAGTGCCAGTGCACCGCCGGAAGACCCCTCGCCGGTGACGACAGCAATGACCGGAACAGTCAGGCCGCTCATCTCCATCAGGTTCCGCGCAATGGCTTCGCCCTGCCCGCGCTCCTCGGCATCCTTGCCGGGGTATGCGCCCGGCGTGTCGATGAAGGTGATGATGGGGCGGCCGAACTTTTCAGCCTGCTTCATCAGACGCAGGGCCTTGCGGTACCCTTCCGGGCCGGGCATCCCAAAGTTGCAGGCCAGATTCTCTTCCAGCGTGGAACCCTTGCGGTGGCCGATGACGGTCACCGGCAGCCCATGGAACCGGGCCACGCCGCCCAGGATGGCGCTGTCCTCCTTGCACTGGCGGTCGCCCCGCTGCTCGAAGAAATCGGTGAACAGAGCCGAGACCGTTTCGTCGATGTGGGGACGCTCCGGGTGCCGGGCCAGAAAGACCCGGTCCTCGGCGGTCAGCGGGCCGCAGGAGCGCAGGATCTCGTCCTCTTCCACGGCCAGCTCGGCCAGTTCGGACGCATGGGCCGTGATGGCCTCCATGTCATTGCCGCTGCCTTTCAGCGCGGCGATCTGGGCATCCAGCGGGGCCAGCTGCTCTAAAATCTCTTTGATCATGCGTGTTTTCCTCCTGCATGGAGCTGCAAGACCTGGATCAGCGTATCCCGCAGCTGACTGCGGGGCACCACCTGGTCCACAAAGCCGTGCTCCATCTGAAATTCACTGCGCTGGAACCCGGCGGGCAGCTTTTCGCCGATGGTCTGCTCAATGACGCGCGGCCCGGCAAAGCCGATGAGGGCGCCCGGCTCGGCCAGCATGATGTCGCCCAGGCTGGCGAAGCTGGCCGTCACACCGCCGGTGGTGGGGTGGGTCAGTACGCTGACGTACAACCCGCCTTTGGCGGAAAAGCGCTGGATGGAGGCCGAGGTCTTTGCCATCTGCATCAGGCTGAAGATGCCCTCCTGCATCCGGGCACCGCCGCTGGCAGAAAAGATGACCAGCGGCAGGCGCTTGGCGGTGGCATACTCCACGGCGCGGGTGATCTTATCGCCCACAGCGGTGCTCATGCTGCCCATGAAGAACCGGCTGTCCAGCACAGCGGCCACACAGGCGACCCCGCCGATGCGGCCCGTTGCCGTGACAGCGGCTTCGCGCAGACCGGTCTTGTTCTGGGCGGCGGTCAGCTTTTCCTCATATTCCGGAAAATGCAGCACATCCTGCGGGGCCAGATCTGCATCCAGCTCCCGGAAGCTGCCGTGGTCCAGCACCAGACTGAGCCGGTAATACCCGCCGATGGGCATGTGATAGCCGCAGTTGGGGCAGACATAAAGGCTTTTCGTCCACAGGGTGCGGGCAGCGCGGCGGCCGCACTGCTTGCACTCCACGAACTGCGGTTCGTGCCAGATGGCTCCGGCATCCCGTTTGGCCTTCAGCTGGAAGGTGCGCTCCCGCATCCGGCCGGGGAGCAGGTCTCGGATATCGTTCATAGCGTTCAGCCTCAGACGTGTGCGGTGATGTAGTTGTAGATGTCGCCCACGGTCTTGAGCTTTGCCAGCTCCTCGTCCGGGATGGAGACGCCGCAGGCATCCTCCAGCGCCATGTTCAGCTCCACAGCGTCCAGGCTGTCGGCTTCGAGGTCCTCGGTCAGGCTGGCTTCCATGGTCACCTTGTCGGCATCGCAGTTCAGGGTGTCAACAACGATCTTCTTCATCTCTTCAAACGTCATGGTAGGTTTCTCCTTTATTGTTTCAATGATTATCTAAATAATTTGAGGTTTCTTGCGAACACGACCATTATACCCAAATCGTTGGATAAGTCAAGAAAAATAGTTAAAATATTTTATCTTTTACAATTCTGACACACTTTGGCTCCTCCGTGTACACGAAAAAAGCGCGGAGTTTTCAGCCATTCGGCCAAAAAACTCCGCGCTTTGCAGTCCGTACGGTCCGGCAGACCGTACCTATTTTACTTTCTACAGAACCGTTCGTCAGACGAGATACCCTTCGAAGCAGTGGAGATCTTCCGTCTTGACGATGCCTTCCAGGTAAAGGCCGTCTTCCCGGTACTCCTCCACCTGCACGCTGCCGCGCTCCCGCATGGGGGCGGCGAGGCCGAGCTTGTCGTAGGGGAGCAGGACCTTGAGGGTGTGGACCCGGTCGCTGAGGGTCTCATCCAGCTTTTGCAGCAGCTTGTCCAGACCATAGCCGGTCTTGGCGCTGGTCAGCAGGATATCCGGGTCAAAGGACAGGGCACCGGGCTTGTCGCACTTATTGTAGACGGTCAGGCGGGGGATGTCGGCGCAGTCCAGCCCGTCCAGAACCTCGTCGGTGACGGCCAGCTGCTCTTCGCGCTGTTCGTCGCCTGCATCGGCCACCCGGACGATGACGTCCGACCAGGCGGCTTCTTCCAGCGTGGATTTGAACGCCTCGACCAGGTTGTGGGGCAGACGGGAGACAAAGCCGACCGTATCCACGAGCAGTACCGCCATGCCGCTGGGGAGCACCAGTTTCCGGCTGGTGGGGTCCAGTGTAGCGAACAGCATGTCGGCCTCGGCGACGCTGGGGCCGCACAGGGCGTTCATCAGGCTGGATTTGCCCACGTTGGTGTAGCCCACCAGACTGACCACCGGCATCCCGGTCTTGGCGCGGGCCTTCCGGCTCTCGCCCCGGCGCTTCTCCATCTCGGCCAGCTTCTCAGCCAATGCGTCGATGCGGGCGTGGACGTGGCGGCGGTCCAGCTCCAGCTTGGTCTCACCGGCACCGCGGCGGGCACCACCGCCGCCGCCACCGCCGCCGCCCTGGCGGCTCAGGCTCTCGCCCATACCCTGCAGGCGGGGCAGACGGTAGCGCAGCAGGGCCAGTTCCGTCTGCAGTTTGCCTTCGTTGGTCACGGCGCGGCTGCGGAAGATCTCCAAAATCAGCATGGTGCGGTCGATGACTTCCAGCCCGCCCAGCGCGGTGGAGATGTTGCGGATCTGGCTGCCGGTCAGTTCGCCGTCAAAGACGGCGCACACGGCACCCAGCTCCTCGGCGGCGAGATGGGCTTCTTCCAGCTTGCCGCTGCCCAGCACGATGCCGGTCTCCGGGGTCTGGCGCTTCTGGGTCACTTCAGCCACGGCCTCCATGTGGTTGGCTTCGCACAGGGCCGACAGCTCGGCAAGGCTGCGCTCGCAGTCCCACAGGCCCTGATCCAGTGCCAGAAGGATGACCTTCGCCGGGGGTGTTTCGACTAAAATATCGTAAAGTTCGCTCAAAATAGTTCCTCTCTGTTGAATTGCTCATTTACTCAACAAAATGTTGCGAAAAACGGGCGGAAAATGCGGCCCTCACCGGCAGGCAAGGGTGTTGTAATGTTCTCTTGTCAAAGCATAGCACTTGCAGGGGACCGGGGTGCCGTCGAATTTGTGGTATGCGGAGTCGTGGTCGTAGACGAAGCCTGCCCTGGTCATGACCTTGCCGCTGGCGGGATTCTCGAATGCGTGTGCACAGGCCAGCCAGTTACTGTCTGTATTTTTGAACCAGTATTCTACAACTGCGCGGAGGGCTTCGGTGGTAAACCCTTTGTTCCACCACGCTCTGCCGATGCAGTAGCCCACTTCCCACACGCCGTTCGTGTGGTCGAAACCGGGCCAGGGGTCACGCTCCAGTTCGGCGGAACTGGATGTGAAAATACTGATGGACCCAAACACCTGCCCGGTGGCCTTTTCCACAATGCCCCACTGGTAGTAATCTCCATTCGGGTAGAGCAGTGCCCATGCGGTCAGCAGTTCGCGGGTCTCTTCGGCGTTTTTGTGCGGCTCCCACCGCAGGTATTTGGTCACCTGCGGGTCGTTGGCCCAGTTCGTGTACATCATCCCGGCGTCCTCCGGGGTCAGGCGGCGCAAGATCAGCCGCTCCGTTTCGATCTCCTGTGTGCCTGCATGGCGCATGGTTCTTCCACTCCCATCCATAAAAGTTACGCATAGGATAGCACAAAATTGCCCCCGGTGCAAGCAAAACCGTCCCATGCGCCGAAAAAATGCTTGACAAGGGCGAAAACTTCATTAAACTGAAGAAAGAACGAAAAAATCCCCGAAGGATCGGGGAGAGGGTTCAATGAGGTGCAAGATCGGTCTTCAGGATGGATTCCCAACTGCTTTTGCCGTAAAGGAACCGAAGGATATGGACGGTCTGTGCAGCTTCATCGACCTGATAAAAGGCCAGGTAGCTTTGCACAGGCACAAACCGGATGCCAAGGCTGGCCAGAAATGGGTCACGGACAACGGGATAGCGTTTGGGAAAAGTGGAAAGCTGTGCCAGCTTCTTTTCGGCGGTATCGACAAGAACATCGGCAGCCAATGGATTTTTCAGAGTAAGGTCAATATAGTCGAATGACTCTCCCAAGTCCTGGCCGGCCTTGTCGGTTACATGGACGAAATAATTCATCGGAAATTCCTCCGGCTGCGCAGATCGGAAATAACATCTTCCAGTGGGCGCGTCCGCCCGGCGGCGACATCGTCAAGACCTTCCTGAAGTTTGCCGTATAATTCAAAACGGCCGACCATCTCTTCGTAGGTCTCGATGCTCATCACGGCCAGATCTCCCTTGCCGTTTTTCGTGATGAACACGGGTTCGGCATAGGTGTGGCAGAACGTGGAAATATCGTTGTAGTTGTTGCGCAGGTCTGCGCTGGAACGGATCTTGGGCATAGAATACACCTCCCTTATAACAAAATTATATCTGAATTTTTGTACAAAAGCAAGCGAAATAGGAAAAAGAGGCTTTTATATGAACGATATTCGAGAATTCTTATCCCGCAGGCCGCTGCTGTTCGATGGCGGCATGGGTACCTATTATAAAGCGGCACCGGGCATTGAGTGCGAGCGGGCAAACCAGACCGACCCGGCCGGGGTGCAGGCAGTCCACCGGGAATATCTGGAAGCCGGGGCGGATGCCATCAAGACCAATACCTTCGGCCTGCCCCGGATGGCGGCGGCGCATACGCCGGGCTGGGAAGCGCTGGCCGAAGCGGGCTGGAAGCTGGCCGAGGCGGCAGCGGCGCCGGCCGGAGCCTTCGTGTTTGCAGACCTTGGCCCGGCTCCGGAGACCGAAGCGCTCCCGGCGGCGCAGGTCTACACGGCAGTGGCCGAGCAGTTCCGGAAGCTGGGGGCAAAGAACTTCCTGTTCGAGACGCTGAGCTCGGATGCAGGCATTCTGGAGGCTGTGCGCACACTCAAGGCCGCGGAGCCGGACACCTTTGTGCTCGTCTCGTTTGCGGTGCTGCCGGACGGCTACACCCGCGAAGGTCTGTATTGCAAAGACCTTGTCCGCCGGATGAGCGAGAGCGGCTGCGTGGATGCGGTGGGCCTGAACTGTGTGTCGGCCCCCGGCGCGATGCGCACGCTGGCCCGGAGCCTGAGCAGTGCACTGCCGCTGTCGGTGATGCCGAATGCGGGCTACCCGGTCGTGACCCGGACGCAGGTGCGGTATCAGGGCAAGCCGGAATATTTTGCGCAAGAACTGAGCGGGCTGGCGGCAGACGGCGTGGTCCGCATTCTGGGCGGCTGCTGCGGCACGACACCGGCCCACATCGCGGCCCTGCGGGCTGCGTTGGACGCCCTGCCCGAAACGGCGGCTCCGGCGCGGACGAAAGAATTTTCCACACCGGAGGCAAAACCGGTGGAAAACGAGGACGCCTTCCTGTGCAAGCTGAACGCGGGCGAAAAGGTCATTGCCATTGAGCTGGACTCCCCCCGCAATGCAGACCTGACGGCTTATCTGGAGGGGGCACGGAAGCTGCAGGCGGCGGGCGCAGACCTGCTGACCATTGCGGACTGCCCCATCGCGCAGGCCCGGATGGATTCCTCACTGGTGGCCTGCCGGGTGCACCGAGAGCTGGGGATGTGCACCCTGCCCCACATGACCTGCCGGGACCGCAACCTGAACGCCACCAAGGCGCTGCTGCTGGGGCTGTATGCCGAGGGAGTGCGGGAGGTGCTGGCCATCACCGGCGACCCCATCCCCACGGCGGAGCGGGACGAGGTGAAGAACGTCTATCAGTTCAACTCCCGCAAGCTGGCGCAGTACATCGTCTCGCTGGCAGGCGAGGGACGCGAGATGCCGTCGGCGATGACCGTCTTTGGTGCGCTGAACCTGAATGCCCGCAACTTTGAAGTGGAACTGCGCCGGGCGGGTGAGAAGCTGGAACACGGCATGTCCGGATTCCTGACCCAGCCGGTGCTGTCCGGGCAGGCGGTGGAGAACCTCCGCCATGCGCGGGAGGTGCTGGGCAGCCGGGCCAGGATCCTGGCGGGCATCATGCCGGTGGTCAGCCAGCGGAACGCCGTCTTCATGGAGAACGAGATCAACGGCATCCATGTGGAGGAGGACATCATCCGGCAGTTTGCCGGGCTGGACCGCGCCCAGGGCGAGGAGCTGGGCCTTGCCATCTCGCTGAAGATGGCGCGGGAGGCCCTGCCCTATGCCGACGGCTTTTATCTGATGACTCCCTTCAACCGGGTCGCCCTGATGGAACGGCTCATCGCCCGGCTCCGCACCGAGGTGCTGCAGGAGTCCTGAAGAGGGAAACGGCAAAACGATTCGATGAAAGGAGCGACAGTCTATGGCAGAACCGACCATCAGCATCATTGTCCCGGTCTATAAAACGGAAGCCTACCTCGAAAAATGTGTGGATTCCATTCTGACGCAGACCTTCCGGGACTTTGAACTCCTTCTCATAGACGACGGCTCCCCGGACAACTGCCCGGCGCTGTGCGAGGAAGCAGCAGCGCGCGACCCGCGCATCCGGGTCATCCACCAGAAGAACGCCGGACTTTCCGCTGCGCGGAACACCGGGGTGGAGGCTGCGCGCGGGGAATGGATCGGTTTTGTGGACAGCGATGACAGCATCGCCCCGGAGATGTACGAGACACTGCTCACCTACGCCCAGCGGGACGGGGCACAGATCGCGGTCTGCGATTACCTGCTGGTGACGGAAGCCGGAGAACCGCTTCCGTCGTCGTATCGTCTGGAGGAAGACAAGGTGCTCGACCGTGTGGGGGCGCTGGAACAGATGAACCGAGGCCACTTCAAAGTGGCATGGAACCGGCTGTACCGGCGGGAGCTCTTTGAAATGGTGCGCTTTCCGGTGGGGAAGATCCACGAGGATGAATACACGGCGCATCAGTTCTACTGGCAGTGTGAACGGATCACGATTGCAGCAAAGCCGCTGTATTTTTATGTGCAGCGGGGCGGCAGCATCATCCATACCGATTCGCCCCAGAAAACGATGGATCTGGCAGAAGGCATTTTCCAGCGGGCCTGCTTCGAGCAGGAGCAGCAGCTCACCAGGCTTGCCATAGAAGCAGCCAAGACGTCGATGCTGGTGTTTGCGCAGGCCCACAGGCGGAAGGACCTGCAGCCGGCGCAGCGGCGGTGGTGCGCAGAGATGCGCGGCCGGATGAACGCGCTGGCAAAGACCCTGCTGAAAAGCGGGAGCGGCTCGCGGGCCGACCGGATCAAGTTCCGGCTGTTCCTCTGTTCTCCAACGCTGTACCGCGCGGCGCTGTTGACCAAAAGCTGGATGAACAAGATCGGTTTCTGCCGAGATATTAGAATAAGTGCGAAAGAAGTTGAAAAACTTCTTCCGCGCTTATTTTTTTTACCCAAAAACAGCAAGGAGGGAGGACGACACCATGAAGTATAAGCATTTAAGTTACAGTGACCGCCAAGAAATGGAGAAGCTCTACCTCCAAGGTTGGCACATGAACGACATTGCTGCAAAGCTGGGTGTTAGTTTGGCGACGGTCTACCATGAGCGGGCGCGAGGTGACACAGGGAAGATGGACAAGAACGGACGCGGCGGTTACAGTGCAGAACTGGCACAAAGTAAAATCTACGCCCGGCGGCAGGAGTTGCAGGAGCGGCATTAAAGGAGGAAGTCAAAAGTGGAAGTGCGGTACATTGAGATCAAGACCAGCCCGGAGGGGCAAATCATTAGAGCCTATACCCCGGAGCAGTACAAAAAAGAAATGGCCCGGCGGAAAAATGCCACCGCCCGCGCCCGCAAGCTGACCCGCCTGCAGGAGCGCGTCGGTGCCGCGCTTGCCATGCTGGGGTTTCTTATGCTGCTGGGCGCTGGCGGTATGTGTGAGATTGGGCAGATCATCGGTTACGGTTTGGCCGGGCTGTTCCTGTTCGTTTTCGGAGTGTGGCTGGCCCACGGGTTTTACGGGCAGGCCGACAAGGCGGAGTGGCTGCGTGAATCCGTATAAGGACATGACCCTTGCCGCCCGGCGGGCACGGGAAAGCCGCTGGAAAGCAAAGACTTGTTCGCGGGTGGTTCACCCGCGATTTGGTGAAGTGATCGTGCCACACACCTCCAACTATGCCGCCATGCTGAACGCAGCGGAGTATTGGGGCTGCGACTGGTTGGAAATCATCGACGATGTGGAAGTTTGGGCAGTTGGGCCGGACGCTGTGCCGGTGAAAATGCCGCGACATGAAAGGAACGGAAGATGAACAGCGCACTTTTGAGCAGCAAGAAAATGGACTACTGCACACCGCAGGGCTTTTTCGACGCCTTGAACGCGGAGTTTCATTTCACTTTAGACGCGGCGGCCACAGAAAAAAGCGCAAAATGCAAGAACTTCTACACCCCGGAAACCGACGGCCTGACCTCCCCGTGGAATATCGGGGGGGGGTAGCGCGTTTTGCAACCCGCCGTATGGCCGGGCACTGGGCGCGTGGGTGCGCAAAGCCTATGAGGAGGCGCAGGCTGGAACAACGGTTGTTCTGCTGATACCAGCAAGGACAGACACGGCCTACTTCCACGACTACATATACGGAAAAGCAGAAATCCGCTTTTTGCGCGGACGGCTGCACTTTGAGGACGAGGACGGGAACAGGTTCCCGCCTGCACCGTTTCCGTCGATGGTCGTTATCTACAACGGAGATCATCAATGCTTGAACTAAACAAGTGCTACAACATGGATTGCATGAAAGGCATGGCACAATTCCCGGACGGGTTCTTTGATCTTGCGGTGGTTGACCCGCCGTATTTCAGCGGGCCGGAACGCCGGGGCTATTACGGCAGCAAGGTTAGCAAGATCGGCGTATACCGCGACTACCCGGTATCGCCTGTGTGGGAGATACCGGGGCGGGCATACTTTGACGAGTTACGCAGGGTAGCCAAGCATTACATTGTATGGGGCTGCAACTATTTCAGCTATGAATTTGCGCCCGGCAGAATCGTGTGGGACAAGTGCAAGAAAGGCACCAGCTTTTCAGACTGTGAGCTGGCCGCAACTGACCTATTCAACACCGTGCGCCTGTTCAGGTTCATGTGGAACGGTATGCTGCAAGGCAAGAGCGTTGCCGAGGGGCATATCATGCAGGGAAACAAAAAGCTGAACGAGCAGAGAATCCACCCGACGCAAAAGCCGGTGGCGCTGTATGACTGGATTTTTCAGAACTACGCCGCGCCGGGGTGCCGGGTACTGGACACACACTTGGGGAGCGGGAGCAGCAGAATTGCCGCTTACGAGGCCGGGGTGGATTTTATCGGGTTTGAGATCGACCCGATCTATTACGCTGCAGAGGAACAGCGCTTTTTGGACTACACCAGCCAAACAAGCCTGTTCCATCTAACATAAACACAGGAGGTCAAGACAATGGAAAGTACCAGTATTTCGGATGTACGCCGGATGTGCCAGCGCGGCGCGTTCCGGGCGTATGTGCAGGGCGGCAAGGTGTTCTTGGAGGACACCGCCACCGGGCAGGTGGTGCCGCTGAACGGCGAGAACAGCCCGGCCAACACGGAGCGCCGAGCCGCACCACACCGAGAGGACAGGCGCGGCAGCCGCGTGGAGCGGATGTTTGGTGCCCGTGACACTTGGAAAAGCGCCGACCCAGACGCAGATCAAGGGCCGTACAGGGGCTTTTTGATTGTGCAGTGCGAGGAGTGCGGCGCGATCAAGGCGTTTTGCGCCAAGCATGAAACATACGGGTACAAGTGCGGCGAGTGTGGTCACGAAACGCCGCTGGAAAAGCTGCGCCCGTTGTTTATGCACTGCAAGTGCGGCAAGAGTTTCAGCTACAAAACCAACTTGACCGCTGACCGGGTGACGCACACCTGCCTTGCCTGTAAAGCGCCGGTGGATTTGGAGCTGAACAGCAGAAAAACCGCCTATGTTACCGTGGGCGAAAGGAGATAAAGAAAATGGCAAAGATTCTGTGCAACTACTTTGGTCTTAGCATGGCCGCCGAGGGCAAGAGCGAGTTTGTGAGCAGACAGGCCGCCGCCTTTTTGGGCTATGTGCAGCAGGACGCGGAGCGCTGCGCCGAAAACTGCGACTGTGCCGAGGATTTGAACGACGCGCCGGAGAAGATCAAGCGGGAAATTCTGTGCAACGACGAGGAGCTGCGCCGCAAGGAGCAGACCGCGCCGGGCGTGGAGCATGATGTGGTGGCGATCTACGACAACGCCGGTATTCCCTCCATCATGCACAGGTTCCGCCGCGTGACTAACAAGGAGCTTTTCGGCGGCAGCGACGCGGTACACCCGGCGTTCATCATCGGCGGCGAGGTGTACGACGAAATTTATATTTCCGTCTACGAAAACACCATGATTAACGGCAAGCCTTACAGCCTGCCCCTTCAAGAGCCGGTCACAAATATCACAATGGAGGAGTTCGCGCAGGCGTGTTTCTCCAAGGGTGAGGGGTGGCACTGCCTGACGGCGGCGGAATGGGGTTTACTGGCCGATACCAGTTTGAAGCTGGGCACCCTGCCCCACGGCAACACGAATTGTTCCCACTGGCACGGTGACGACAAGGAGCAGGGCATTATCATTGAGGACAGCTACAAGACCCTGACCGGCAGCGGCCCGGCCACTTGGACGCACGACCACACGACCAGCGGCGTACATGATCTTTGCGGCAACATTTGGGAGTTTGCCCGTGGTGTGAGAATCCGTGACGGGGCGCTGTGGGCAGCGGAGAACAACGACGCGGCCCTGCCTGAAACGGACTTGACCGAGTGTGGCGACGGCTGGAAACCGATTACGGATGTGGAGGGTCACCCGGTATATGTTGCAGTGAAAGATAACAAGATCACCTTTAACACATATCCGAGCATTCACCGTGACTACTGCGGCTGCGTGTGGGGGGATGTACGGATGAACTGCGACAGTGAGCAGCTGCGGGCGCTGGCCCTGTTTGCCGGGGAGGAAAAAGCCGGGTGCTATGTGGACAGCACCGAGGGCGAGTACATACTGATTCGCGGTGGCCGCTGGGGCGATGGCGGCTACGCCGGGGTGTTCGCGTCCCGCCTGGACAACCCGCGCTCCGATGCCGGCGGCAACTTCGGGGGCCGTTCCGCTTATTTCAAGAAGCACTGAAACGCCGGACACTGAAACACTGACCGCCAAGCGATAGCGCGGCGGAGAAATGAGAGCACTATGGAAGTTTTGAAAGCTATTTTCGCCGCACTGGTTGGCCTGCTGGTGATCTTTGCCTGCATTGCGTGGGCAATCGCCGCCGTGCTGGGGCCGCTGGCAATTATCAAGCTGTGTGTGCTGTGCCTGCTGGGCTGAAAGGAGCCGCGCCATGAAGTTGAGCAAGTTTGTGAAACGAGCCAAGAGCGAAAGCTACTGCATGGTAATCCATGCGGATGACAGCGGCATTTGGCTGGGCACCCGCTTGGCGCTGTACAACGCCACGGAGCTGCCCGAAATGGAGGGCAAGGAACAGGTAGGCGCAGTGCTGGACATTGACAGCAAGGCGTGGGAAAAGATGTTCTTTGACGAGAAGTACGCCGAAACCGCAGGGGCGGCTTTTGGCGTGAACCTGACGGACGCTGACCCGCTGGAACAGGAGGCGCGGCGGGTGCCGCTGGAAATGTTCTACAAGGGCATGGGGCTGGTTGGCCTTATGTATGGCAACGCCGGGGAGCTGATCTTCTACGATTCCGCGCTGATTGCACCCATTGCCGATGTGGTTAAGAACAGCGACTACATACAGACCGTTGTGCGCAAGACCGCTGGCGGTGCGCCCTATGTGGTTATCAAAGACGGGTTTGAGGTGCTGGCCGGGTTTGTGCCATTGAAGATCATAACCAAGCAGTTCTTGGAGGATTTGAGCGAGTTTGAAAGCGCCTGTGTGAGCCAGTATATGCGGGAGCAGGAACGGGCTTTAGACGAGGCAGACCCGGACAAGCAGGACGAGGACGCGGAGCAGATCGGGATGGAGGACGCAGAAAGTGAAAACGAGTAGTGCGCCCGGCACCCTAAAGCCCATTCTATTCAACACGGAAATGGTGCGGGCAATCTTGGCAGGCGAAAAGACCTGCACCCGGAGGATTGCCAAGGGTGAGAAACCGCCCTTTGTGGCGGGCGACATCCTGTATGTGCGGGAAACATGGTGTATTAACACTTTCGGAACGCACTACCGGGCAGACTGGCCGCAAGGCGCTTGCCCGGAAATGGACGGCGACGACAGGTGGCACCCGTCAATCCACATGGGCAAGGACATTGCAAGGATTTTTCTGGGAGTAAAAAGCGTCGAGCGCGGGCCACTTCGAGGTATGGAGGTTGTGGACTTCCAAAAAGAGGGCGTAAGGCCACAAAACAGGCCGGGCGGCTGTAAATGTGCATGGGCACAAGAGGGCTGCACAGAAAGACCGTGTGCAAACCGCGACGCCTACGAGTGGTGGCGCTACATGGTATCGTTTCGCAGGTTGTGGGATAGTACACTACCGGCGGCCAGCGTTCAGACGATGGGCTGGAGAGCAAACCCGGATGTGTGGGTGATCGAGTTTGAACGAACCGAGCGCCCGGAAAGTGCGGAGGGATACCATGCTTGAACTTGTGCCGGTCACATTACGGGAGGCAAACGGGTTTGTGCAGCAGTACCACCGACACCACAAGCAGGTTGCCGGGCATAAGTTCAGCATTGGCGTTGCACAGGACGGCAAGCTGGTGGGCGTTGCAATCTGTGGCAGGCCGGTAAGCCGGAGGCTGGACAACGGCACAACGCTTGAAGTGAACCGCCTGTGTACGGACGGAACCCGCAATGCCTGCTCTATCCTGTATGCAGCAGCGGCGAGAGCTGCGCGGGATATGGGATATAAAAAGATCATCACCTACATTTTGGCGAGTGAGCCGGGCGTTTCGCTGCGGGCTGCGGGCTTTACCTGTGAGGGCAAGGCTGGTGGGCCGGAATGGAACGGCAGGAGCAAGCCTAAAACAGAAGATCAGTACCCACATGAAATGAAAACAAGGTGGGGCAAGAAATTGTAAACCGGCGGAGGGTTGGAAATGAACATTGTTTCTTTCGGCGGTGGTACAAACAGCACCGCAATGATTATCGGGATGTATCTGCACAAAATCCCGATTGATCTTATTCTGTTTGCGGACACGGGCGGCGAACAGCCGCACACCTATGAGTTTATCCGGGTGTTCAATGCTTGGCTGGACAAGCACGGCCTACCCAAAATCACGCCGGTATTTTATACCGACAAGGACGGAAACCGGCTGACCTTGGAGGAAGAATGTTTCCGTTCGCACACGCTGCCCTCTATCGCCTACGGATTCAAGAAGTGTTCTTTGAAGCACAAGATCGGAACGCAGGAAAAATTCTGCAACCACTATCCGCCATGCGTGGAGGTATGGAAAAGCGGTGGGCGCGTCAACAAGTACATTGGCTATGACGCGGGCGAAACCCGCCGTATTCAACACGCCGCTGCCATTGACGAGGCAGACAAGAAATATGAAAAGCACTACCCGCTTTATGAATGGGGCTGGGATAGAGCCGAATGTGTGCGCGTGATCGAGCGGGCCGGGCTGCCAAAGCCGGGCAAGTCGAGCTGCTATTTCTGCCCGTCGATGAAAAAGAAAGAAATTCAAGCGCTGTGGGAGAACAACCCGGATCTATTTCAGCGGGCGGTTGACATGGAACACAACGCGGCGGACAGCCTGACCAGCATTAAAGGTCTTGGCCGCAAGTGGTCATGGGAAAGCTACCACGACGAATTTATTGAAGCGCAGGAGCTTGAAAAAGCGCAGTTGACTTTTGACGATCTTTTCCCGGAAGCACCGGGCGGGTGCCTATGCGGTGCGCCGTGTGGGTGCTATGACGGGTGAGCCGAAAACAGAATAAGCCTTACAGGCCGGGCGTGGAGCGGGATTGTGCCCCGCCCGGCTGCTTGATTTTTTAGCCTTGCCGTGCTGCGGCGGGCTAAAAAAATACCGCCTTGGGCGGCTTGGGGCTGGTATATCAGCATTAAGTTAAGCACCACGGCAGAAATGCCGGGGAAAGGGGTCAAGGGGGAAACGAGGGCGGCGGGCACTGCCTGACCAACAGCAGGACGGAAAGAGAGCCGCCCGGTGTTTCCCCTTGCCTGCGGAGCAGAGTGTGGTATTCCAGCAATAAGAAAATAATACAGGGGTTCGGGGGTGTAGCCCCCGCATGGAAAGTAACCACCTTGGGAGAGGGGCAAAAGCTGTGAAGTCGATCTATTACAGAGAGCAAAAGCACATCTGCGGCAAGAGTTATGCCACCGCCCCCTACATGGAGGTTGATCTATACCCTGTGACACCCAAGCAGCACAAGGCAAGCCGCCGCGCCAAGCGCAAGGAGGCCAGCACCCTTGCGCAGCAGACCTACAACGACAACAGGGCCAAGCGCTATCATGTGCAGCTTGTCAACGCCAACTTCGGCAAGGGGGATTTTTCGTGGACGGGAACCTATGACGACGATCACCACCCGGAGCCGGGCGACACGGCCAAGGCTGACCGCGACCTGACCAACTACATAAAGCGCCTATACCGTTGGTGCGATAAGAACGGCGTACAGCGCCCCAAGTGGGTTGCGGCCACCGAGTATTGCACCATGCAGGAGGATGGCACAGCCTGCGGGCGGCACCACCACCATGCGATCATACAGCACACCGACGGCCTGACTCGTGATGTGCTGGAACAACTATGGGCAGACAAGGCCGGGCAGATCGGCTTTACCCGCTGCGAATACTTGGATGTTGACCACGGCAGTGTAGAAAGCCTTGTGCGATACATCAGCAAGAACAAGCGGTGCGCCCGGAGCTGGCGGCAGAGCCGTGGCCTTGAAAAGCCGAAAACACCGCCGCCGAACGATACCAAGTGGAGCCGCAAGAAGCTGGACGAGGCAAGCACCCTGTACATCGACGATGTGGCGTACTGGGAGCGCAAATACCCCGGCTACACCATGAACCGGGTGGAAACGAGGGTAAGCAACGCCGGATGGCGGCACACCACCGTGATTATGCGCCGGGCGGAGTGCTGGCACGGCACACCGGGGCGCAAGGTCACGCCGAGAATGAACAGGTAAGAAAGGGGCACGGGCCTATGCTGTACATGAAAAAGGTTATCGTGATTTGCCGGGAAGTCAACAGGCAGACCGGGCAAATTGCCGTGTATGTGGTTCCGATGGAGATTGACGAACACACGGTTGTGCGTTTGAGCCTGCGGTCAATGTTCAACCCGGAGCTGCGCTATTTCTTTGTGTATGAAGATGTCTACCAAGAACAGAAACAGGAAATCACCGCCATGCTGAAACGCCGGAATATTACCAAGCAGGAGGTTGACAGCGTGTACGGGATTGCAGAAGTTGGGAGGTAACGACTATGGACAACAAGGAACGCTTTATTGAGATTTTCACCTCACAGATTCACAGACCGGGCGCGGCGGAACTGCTGGAATGGCTGGAAAGCACGGACTTTTTCGAGGCACCGGCCAGCACCCACTACCAAGGCAGCTACCCCGGCGGGCTGGTGGAGCATAGCCTGAATGTGTACTATGAGCTGATCGGCGCGGGGCGGGTGCCGGGTGTGCCCACGGCGGAAACCTATGCCGTTGTGGCGCTGCTGCATGACATTTGCAAGGCGGATTTCTGTGCCCAAAGCACAAGAAATCAGAAGAACAGCGACGGCAAGTGGGAAGCTGTGCCCTGCTATACCGTGCGTGAAAAATTTCCGTTCGGCCACGGGGAGAAGTCTGCCTTTTTGGTGCAGCGCTTTATGCCGCTGACCGACGCAGAGGCGCTGGCTATCCGTTGGCACATGGGCGCGTATGACGACGCGGCCAAGGGCGGGAGCAAGGTGTTGTCCGCCGCTATGGCCGCAACGCCGCTTGTCTATGCACTCCATGCCGCCGATATGCGGGCAGAGCAGAAAGAGAACGCACAGCCGTGAACATAGAGTTGGACGACCTGCCACCGCGCTACCGTGCGCAGGCAGAACAGCAGCTTGCCGCCCGGAAACGCCGTGCCGCTGACACGCTGGCCGAGGCGGTGAAGCAGGCCAAGGCGGCAGGCCGGGATTTTGACAGCCAAGGCGAGTATGAATTTTACACGGGAACCGTGCTGCCCAAGATGGCGCGGGGCGAGATCGTGGAGTGTGAGCAGCACCCCGCGTTCCCGCTGTTCCCGGCGGGTGAATACGGCACCATGAAGCTGCGCCCCATACGCTACACGGCGGACTTTCGGCTGAAATACGCCGACGGCACCGTTGAGATCGTGGAGATCAAGAGCAAGTTTGTCCGGCGTATGCAGCGTGATTACCCTGTGCGGCGGCGGGTGTTCTTGGAACAGATCGCCCGCCCAGCGGGGTGGAAATTTACCGAGATCATCACAGCAGAGGACAAAGACGACCTGAAACGCTGGCGAGAGCTGGCAAAGGAGGGATGAACCCATGAAAAACCAAGAAAAGCGCCCGTGCCCGCTGTGTGAGCGGCACCAGCGCATGGAAACCACCAACGGTATGTTGTTTTGGGTGGAGTGGGGCGAGGACGGCAACCCGCGCCTTTGCACCGATACGCTGCACGATGGCGGCGGGCTGAATGTGCTGTGCATTGATTTTTGCCCGCTTTGTGGCCGGGAAATTGAGAAACAGGAGGCTTTGGGATGAAAAGACGGCATACTACACCGCGTTATTTCGCCCGGAACGCTGCCATACAGGCGCAGCGGCGCTTTTTGCGTACCCGCAAGACCGAGGCGGAACGGCTGGACGATCACCGGGAAGAAACGGGCAATGTGCTGATTGCGTGCATTTTGGCGGCAATCTATGACAAATACGGCATTGGAGAAATGCGTTTGCGGCGCGTTGTGGACTGTGCCAACGAGTTTTCGACCAAGTATGCGTTGGACAAGCAGGTGCGCGGCGAAAAGCAGGCCAAGGCCACGCTGGCCGCTGCGGTGCAGCAGATCATGCCGCCGTTTCTGCTGCCTGCGCTGTCTGCCCCCAAGACGGAGCGGGAGGCCGTGCAGCTGGCCGCCCGGCGTGAGGCGGCGGACACGGTTATGAAAATCTATGTGCAGGCCATGCACAAGGCGCTGGGCTTTGGCGCTGACCGCGTGACCGTGGTGGTGGAAGAAGCCGAGAACAATTTCCGCCAGTTTGGCGAGTGTACCAAGGACGGCGAGTATTACGGGTACGCCGTGCTGGCGCGGAAGATCGGGCAGATCATACACGACACGGTGGAGGTGGACACCAGCGGAGCAACGGAGCCGGTTTTCGGCAAGACGCTGTTCTGACTTACAGGCAATGGAGGTGCTGGGTATGCGGAGCGAAACAGTAAAGCATATCGTCAAATATTACGGGGGAATCCCGGAGGCAATCAAGCTGCTTCAACGGGAGCGTGACGCGCTGGAAGATGAATATAACGGCTTGGGCGGCCTTGCTATGGACGGTATGCCGCATAGTTCGGCACCCGGCAACCCAACCGAGGCGCTGGCCGTGCGCGTGATCGAAAACGGCGTGAAGAACCGCCTGCAGGAGATCAGCGTTCAGGTGGAAGTCTTGGAGGGCGACGCGGCCAACATCCGGGGCGCACTGGACGCGGTGAACGGTAAGTACAAGTCGGTCATAATCATGCGGCTGATTCGTGGGTACAGTTGGACAAAAATTTCCGGCAAGCTGGGTGTGCCGGACAGCACGGCGCGGAACTGGCACGGCAGGGCCGTGGAACGGCTGGGCGAGGTGCTGGAAGATGTGCCGATGGTAGACGAGTTGACCGAGCGGGCCACGCGCGCGCGTACATAATATGCGCCGGGAAAAACCCGTAAAAAACGCCCATGCCCCGGCTGGATTTTTTGCGTGTAAAAACCTCTCTTTTGGAGCGGGAAACACGGCGGGAAAACTGGCCGAAAAAGTGTTTTGGTCAAAAGATTTCACCCGGCGGGCGGAACCTTTTCCGCTGATCGGGAAAAGCCGCTGAAAAAACAATTTGCGAATAGGAGGAATAAGGCGTGAAAGCGGAGCGGGATTTTAAGCTGGTTTGCACCGGCGGGCCGTATGGCGACTGCTGCTGTTCGTATGCTGTGGAGCTGCGCGGAGAATGGACGGTGCAGGAGCTTGTAAAAGCCGTTTTGGAAAGAAACCCATGCGAATGGGGCTTTTTCTACATCCAAAGGGCCGGGCAAAAGTGGTACGAGGCGCAGGTGAAGATTGAGTATCAATACGGAAATCTGAAAAGCACTGTGCCGGAGAAAATCGCCCGCAAGAAAATCAAGCGTGTACACAGCAACGGCGGGTGGTCGTTGATGGACTACTGGATAGAAACATAAAGACCCGGCGGCGAACCGGGCAAAGGAGGCGCGTTTTTGTGAAAAGGCTTGTAAGCAGGGTGATTGCCCGGCGTATCGTGGCAGAAATTGAGCTGCAAGGCGGACGAAAGCCATCGTTAGAGGGCACGAGGCGTCTTTTGGAGGCGCAAAGTTGGCAGACGATTGCCCGCGTTGCGGCAGACTGCTTTGTGGTGCGCCCGCTGCGGCGCTGGCTGAAACGGAGGCATGAAAAGTGAAATTGTGTGACAGGTGCAGGGTGCCCGGCTGCCTGCTGGACTATGGCGGCAAGGCTTGCAAAGAGGCACGAAAGAAGCATTGCCCGGATGTGGTTTTTACCAATGCGGACAAGATCAGGGAAATGGACGACGAGGCGCTGGCGGTTGCGATCATGTGCCCGCACGACGACGATAAATGCCCCGGCCCCGGTGACGCGAAAACCTGCATAAAGTGCTGCTTGGATTGGCTGCGGGAATCGGCGGAGGGGTGAGCATGGCGCAGATCGTGACGGCGCAGTTTGTGGGGCAGACCTCTTGCGGGTTTGTCAGCAAGAAATACTATGAAATCGAGATCAGCGCCGGGCGGAGCGGGTATTTGTGTGTGCGGGATGTGCAGGGGCAAGGCTTTTGCCCGTATTCCACGCTGGCCGCCCTGCGGAGAAACTGGAAAATCATCGACAACGAAAAAACGCCCGGCGGTGAACCAGGCAGAAATGAGGCAGGATATGAACGAGGATATTTTGACCCACGGTGAAACCATGAGCGAGGAGCAGCTTTTGGAGGGATTGCGTAAAACCCCCGAACTGAAACGGCGCTTGGTCATGCGCGTGGCGGCGGATTTGCTGGAAAGCGAGGCATTTTTGGAGGCGTACCCGCATTTGGAAACCGAGGAACAAATAAAAACGGCGCTTACCCGGCTTTTGCACAAGAACAAGGTAAGCACCATTGATGGGCGGCGTATGGCCGCAGAACTGGCGGAAAGTTACGAGGGAATGTATTCCCATTCGGACAGATCGGAGGGGCCAGCGTCGGGGCATGAATCCCATTCGTCACAGCCTGTTACATGACAAAAAACATTGTCGGCTTCTGCCTGCGGCGTGTCGCAAGCCTCCCAAACTGTTTCGTTATGGCACAGGCCGAAAGTGCCGTCAGGCTGGCGCACGATCTTCAAAATGCCGATTGGTGAGCGATAAATCCACATAATAGCTAAACCTCCAAAATTGTTTTGTGCAATGCCTATAATACAGCGATTTTAGGCAAAAAACAACAGAAAAACACCCCCGGCGGGCTGGGGGTGTTGCTGTTTGCGCAGGTTTTGTTATTGCGGCGGGTGGTTTTGTGTCCGGGGCGGGGTTATTTGTGATCGTCGGGGCCTGTTTCGTGATTGGCGGGCGGGTTGCCGGTCAAGGACGGCGGCAGGCCGTTTTCGTCCAGCGGGCCGGTGTATTCGGTCAGATCAATCAAGGCCACTTCCGGCGGTGGGGGTATGAGCTTATAATATTTGCCGTTTTCGTAGTGCAGATCGGTCACGCCGTCATACCACGCAATATCCCCGTGTTGAGCTTGGGCGGCCTCCATGCTTTGCTGTGCCTGCGCTTCGGTCAGACCGTCGAACAGCAGGCGGGCACCGTCGGCAAACTGGGCAACAAGACGGTAAGGCGGATAAACGGCCATGTTTTCGTTATTCATGCGTTGCACCCTTTCGTTTTGCGTTTTGTGATGGGTCTATTATACCACGCAATGCCCCGGCGGTGAACCGGGGCGGCGCGGTGTTTTTGCTTTGGGGTTGTTATCCGGGGCACAATTTACAGGCCAAGCACCCGGCGGGCGGCATATTCGGCATTTTGTGTTAGCTGGCGCTGCCATGCTTTGTTGCGGGGCGACCAGCGAAAACCGTTGGATTTGAGAGCGTCGCGGGTGTCTGCGTCGGGGATTTCGTCGAACAGGATTTGCAGGCGGTTTTCTTCGGCATTGCGCACGATCTCGCCGCCGTCAAATTTCGTGGTGCTGTCGGGCTGCTGGGCGGCGGCTTGCAGTTTGTCCAGATCGGCAAGGCGGGCTTGTACGCGCTTGATCTTGCCGCGCAGGCTGGATAGCTCAAAATCGCCGTAGGGCTTGCCGTACAGTTTGATGGAAAAGGCTTCGGGGTCGGTGATCGCGTCGGCCTGTTCGTCGGTCAGGCTGGCATAGCCGCGCAGGGTTTTGTGCTTGCGGTAGTAGGCATTGGCGGCCTTGCAATAATCAAGGGCGTTTTGTTCCTGCTGCAAGCGGTCTTGGAGCAGTTCGCGGGCGTGGGGGTCTGTCAGGTCTACCGCGCCGGTGCCCACGCTGCGGATTTTGTCAAGGATGGCGTCAATCTCCTTGTACTCCTGCCAAAGAGAATCGCGGCGGGCGTTCTGCTTTTGCTTTTTGCGTACCGGGAAGTTGCTGCCGCCGCAAACGAGGATGGAGGGGCAGGCCGATTCGTTGCGGTAATAGGCGTTGTAGTAGTCGGCAAGGCGGCGGGCGTAGCGGTCAAGCAGGGCGTCCAGTTTGTCGTGATAGTAGGGGCTGATCTTGGCTTTTCGTGCCTGTACCAGTGCGGTGGCCTTGTCCACGGCGGCGCGGTATTCTTCCGTAGCGCTGCCGGGGCGGTAGTCGCTCATAGAATTAACATCGTTCGCACGGCGGGCGGTTTGTTCGTTGATTTCGTAGTATTGCATTTTGTGTACCTCCTGTTTTGTGTTTTGGGTAATGGGGACGGGCCGCTTTACAACTGGCCCGGCGTGGCGTTGTGCCGCTGGGGGCTGCCGTGTGGTCTTATGCCCGGCGGCGGTGCCCATTGCGCAGGGCGGGCGGGGCCTGTTTTTGTGGTGATAAGCTGCCCGTAAACCGTGCCGGGTTCGCCCGGCGGCGGGTACAATCTGTTTTGTGGGGAGGTGTACCGGCTCCCGTTGGACTTATGCCAGCACCCCGGCGGGCTGGCTGCCATTGTTGGCGATGGGTGCGCGTTGTAAATTTGTGCCGGGCTTGTGATCGTGTTTGTTACCCATGAGCGCCCACCCCTTGCAGGGTGGCCGGGCTTGCACCGGCGGCGCGGGTGGCGTCGGCCTTGCGGGTCAATCAAGGCAAATTTCGCGCTTGATTTTGTACTGCGCCTTGATTTTGTCATAGGCGCGGAGCGTGACCATGTAGGTGCCCTGTTCTGCGTCGTAGGTAATGCCGCGCCCGTGGAGCGGGGGCAGGCCGTCACGCAGGGGGCGCAGAAAGTAGTGCTTGCCATAGTAGGCAAGATCGGCGGCGTAGTCGCAGCCCGTGGGGGCCTGCTGCATTTCGTAGCAGTAGGAATACTCGCCGGGGGCGGTGGCCTGCACGGCGGGGGTCTTGGCGGCCTCCAATGCGTCATAATCGGGGGCGTAGCCGTAAACCTCGCCGGTGCTGGGGTCGTAGCGGGAAACGGAAAAATCCGGGATGAAAAGCGCCGTGTTTGCGCCGATCTGCTGGGAGTAGCCACCGGGAACCGGGGCAAAGGTGCCGGGAATTTTGCGTTCTGTTGCTGCCATTGTGAAAGCCTCCTGTTTTGTGCTGTGTTTTGTGTGGGCGGTTTTGTGTACCCATGAGCGCCCGCCCCATGTGGGGCGGCTGGGCTTGCACCAGCGGCGGCGGGTGCCGTCGGCCTTGCGGGTTGTGTGGGTCAGTCGGAGATACAAAGCATATAGCCGCGCTTGGCGCAGATGATCGAAAGCCGGTTAAACTCCATGTAGCGGCGGAGGGCGTCAGGGTTGCGGGTGTCGGCCAGTTCTGCCCGGTGGCGCTGCATATAGCGGCGCTGCGTGGCAAGCTCTTTTTGTGCTTGACGGTCAGACAGACGGAAAAGCGTGTAAGTGGTCATAGTGTGCGGCCTCCTGTTTTGTGTTGTGTGTGGGTGATCTTGTACCCATGAGCGCCCGCCCCGTGTGGGGGCGGCTGGGCTTGCACCAGCGGCGGCGGGTGCCGTCGGCCTTGCGGGTTGCGTGGGTTAGAACATGGAAATTTGCTCACATTCTGCGGCGGGCTGTGCCGGGGCGGGAGCTGCGGCGGCCTGCTGCGCCGCCTTGCGGGCCTTGCGTTCGTCGGCCAGCTTTTTGTTATAGGCGGCGATCTCCTCCGGGGTCTTGGCCTTGGGGGTGTCGTCCTGCCCGGCGGGCTTGACCTGTTCGCGGGTGAACAAGTGCGCCTTGGCCATGTAGTAATGCGGGTCGGGGGCGTCGGCGTCGGGGCCGTTCTGCCCGGCCTTGGCGGCCTCTGCGCGGGCGGCCTTGGCGGCCTTGCCGGGGCGCTCGGTGTACTTCCACAGATCGCAGGTGATGGCGGCGTGTTCGCCGCGCTTGACGGAGAAGCCCGCCTTTTTCCACTCTGCAAAGGTGTGAATGGGCAAGCAGCCCTTGGCGGCCACGATGGCCTGCGCCTCTGCCTTGGTGTAAATGCCGTGCTTGATGGCCTCGTTGATGATGATTTCAGTGTTAGTCATGATGAAAACCTCCAAAATATTTTTTATTAGATCGGCCCGGCGGGCTTGCAGCGGGCCGGATGTTTTGATAAAATGGGGGTAGCCGCTGACAGGAGCGGCCACCCTTGCGAGGGGTGAAAAGGGTTCAGCGCTTTTGCCGGGGCTGAACCCCTTTTTTATTTCCCTACGCTTGCGGTGGGCGGTGTCGTGCCTGCAATGTATTTCAGGCAGTCAAGCACCTGCGCCGGTGTCATGCCTTGCGCCCGGAGCCAATCGGCCAGCCGGTCAAGCTCTTTCGCTGTCGTGTCGTCCATGGTGTCCTTTCTCCTCCTGTCCGGGTATTCAGCTTGCGGCGTTCGGCTGTGTGCCGTGTCGCTTGCTGTGTCTGCATGGTAGCACGGTTGAATGCCGTTTGTCAAGCATTCAACCGTGCTTTCTGCGTTTTGCACAATTCGGCACGGTTGAATGTTGTGCAATTTGCACAGTTGAATGCCGAGCGGCAATGTGCTATATTATTTATAATTAAAACAACAAGGGGGTATTATATGCCAATATCAGAGGCAAAGAAACGAAATAACGCGAATTATACGGCGAAATGCGATTATATAAACATTCGCCCACTAAAGCCGGAGGGGGCAAAAATCAGAGCTGCCGCCGAAAATGCCGGGCAAAGTCTGCAAGGATATATTTTGCAGGCAATCCGGGAACGCATGGAGCGCGACGGCCTGCCCATCGACCAGCCCGCCGCCGATGAAGAAGAAAAATAAAACAGATCAGCACAAAAGCCCCTGCAAGCGCACCGCCTGCAAGGGCTTTTCTTTTTCCCACTATCTACACCAGCCAACCAGCCAGCAGGCCGCCCACCACCAGCAGCACCGGGCAGCAGCTCACCAGCCAGCACCACACCACCGCCACACCAGCACCAGCCCCAACACCACCAGCCAGCACACCGCCCACACCCAAGCACACCACACCCGGCGGAACACCAGCGGCCAGCACCGCCGCCCGGCAGGCCGCCGCGCCGACGATTACCAGCGGAACGCCCGCCCGCGCCGCTTGCGCAGTTACTAAACGCCCGCGCACTATACCGCCCGCGCGGTAATTACTAAACGCGCCTGTACGCACCCGCGCCCGCCCGTGCGCGGTAGGTACTGCGCACGCGCACATTTAGCCTTGCGGGTTCGAGAGCGCAAAAGTTGGGTAGGTGTGAGGGCGTTTTTTCACTTCCCCTTGGGCCGGGCGGAAAAAGTAGAGGGGGGGTCAAAAAAATAAAATTGGGCAGAAATGAGGGCCGGGGCGCGGGCTTGGCGGCAGGCACGGGAGAGCCGGAGGCGGCGCAGGAGAGGAAAAGCAGGGGCAGTGCAGGAACGGGAAAGCCGGGGCGGTGCTGCCCGGCGCGGTGGAGGGCAAAAAAAATAAAGGCAAGCACAGGTTTGTGCAAGCCTTTTTTAATCCTGCATATCGCCGGTGAGCCATTCAATGGTTACGCCGAGAACGCGGGCAAATATGACAAGTTCATAATCGGTTACAAAGCGCAGGCCGGTTTCAATGCGGCTGACGGCCTCGCGCCCGATGGACAGACCGGCAAGCTGCAACTTGGCGGCCAGCGCGTCCTGCGACATCCTTTGCGCGGTGCGGGCTTGATGGATTCTATCGCCGGAGATATTGGCCTTGCCCTCGTATGTATAAATCTTCAAACCTTTTCACCTCGCTTTACTTGACAATAGCATTTTTTACGCTTAATCTTGTAATAAAGATTTACAAAGCATAAAAAAGTAAATCAAAATGCAAGAAAGATTTACAGTAGGTTGAAGTTTTGCAAGGAGTGTACAAAGAAAAGGAGTTTGGCAATGGGTAAGGCGTTTGGTTGTTTGGTGGTATTTGCAGGTCTATATGTATTACTGAAATGGCCCATCCCCACGCTGGCAGTGCTGGGGGTTCTGTTTGTGGTGGCCTACATAGACGGGAATAAGAACGGCAGCACAGCACCGACGACCGCGCCGCCACCGGCAAAGCCTAAAGCGCCATCTTCCCCGATCAAGCCGCAGGCGGTGCAGCCTACTGCGCAGGCACAGCCGAAAGCGCCGGAGGTGCGAAAGGCATATACCGCGCCGAGCATGAAAGAGCTGCTATACCCGGCGGAGGTGCCTACCTTTGCGGAACTGGCGGAGGGAAAGCACAAAGACCCACGAGCGCTGATCTATACCATAGGCAACCTTGACCCGGAGAGGAAACGGCCTTTTGCGGAGGATGATATTTCCTACTTGGATTTTGGGAGAAAGAGCAGCGCCTATTCTGCCTTGAAAAAGGCGGGATTGATTGAGCCGCTTACGCCGAGCGAAGAAATAGAAAAGGCGCTTACCAAAGACGAACTACTGGCACTGGTGCGGGAACGCGGGCTGCCTGACACGGGAAAGAAGCGGGCATTGGCCGACAGACTGGCGGGTAGCGGCTACAAGCTGAACCGCCGGAAAACCGGCGGGCACCTGTTCCGTCTAACAGAAACGGGAGCGGGAATTGTGACGGTGTGCCGCAATGACAAGCGGGCGGCAATCAACCGGGCCATTGCTGCACTGAAAGAGCGAAACTACCAAGGGGCGGTTGAGGCGTACCGCAAGTATGACAGCAAGTGGGGCTTTGCCCACACATCGGGGAAAGTACATACTATCTTTGCCTATTACGACATACCGTGCGGCAGATTCCAGTGCATAGAGAATTGCGCCATGCAGGAATTGCACAACACTGAGGACTTCAAGGAAACCTTGCGGGCTTGCCTGCTGGCCGGGTTTATGCGCGGGTGCCAAGATCGGTGGGAGCTGACGGACGACTTTAAGGCTGCGTGCAAGGAAGAAATAAACTGTCCGCGCCTGCTTAGTCTGTTTGACTATGAACCGGCGGTGCTGCAAAATATGCGGCAACAAATAGAGTTCAGTTCAGACAATGCACTGGAATACTATATCTCGCACCTGCTCTACATAAGCAAACAGCGGGGTTGAAATTTTTTTAGAAAGTTAGCAACTTTGACAGGTTTTGTGTGGTATAGTAGTAGCATGAAAATATAAAGGCTCGTGGCGGGAACGCTGCGGGCCTTTTGTTTTGGGCCTGCCCGGCGGGGCGGGCTTTACTTTTTGGAGGTGTGAAATGCCGAAGCGGAGCGAGAAGCGCGACACCGCCAAGGCTGAATATATCGCCAAGAAGAAAAAGGGCGAGGAAGTAAGCCTGCGGGCGCTGGCCGGGGAGCTGGGTGTGAGTTACCAAACCCTGCGCAACTGGAAAGCGGCGGACAAGTGGGAAGAAGCGTTACCCAAGAAAAAGCGCGGCGGGCAGCCGGGCAACCAAAACAGCAAGGGCAAGCGCAATGCAGCGGGCAGCCACGACGGTGCGCCGCCCGGCAATAAGAACGCAGAGAAAGACGGAGCGTACAGCACCGTCTTTTTTGATATGCTTTCTGCCGAAGAATTGAAGATCACCGAGAGTGTGCCGCTGGGCGGGCGTGAGGCGCTGGAACATGAAATGAAGATTTTGAAGTTCCGCGAACACAAGATACTGGCAAAAATTGCCGAGTATGAGAGCCAGCCGGAGGACGCGCTGTTTGTGAGCAGCCTTTTGGATATGCGCACCCCCGGCGGGCGGGGCAAGGACAAAAAAGACGGTGCCAACCAAACCATGGGTATGTACAGCAAGGACAGCGCCTTTAGCCGGGTGCTGAAATTGCAGGAAGCGCTATACAAGGTGCAGGGCCGCATTGCCAAGATTGCGGACAGCCTGCGGGCCTTGGAGGAGAGCGACAGGCGCATGGCGCTGGAAAAGCAGCGGCTTGAAATTTTGCGCATGAGAGCCACCGGCGCGGTGGATGTGCCAGACCCCGACGGGACGGCGGCAGATGATCTTGACGCGCCTTTGGAGGAGGACACGGAGGAATGACACTGTACACCAGCAAGGTTATTGCCCAGTGGTTATGCCTGACCGAACGCCGGGTGCGGCAGTTACGCGACGAGGGCGTGATTGTGGAGGCAAGACCGGGGCTGTATGAGCTGCAACCCACCGTGGCCCGGTACATCAAGTATTTGGGCGGAGCGGGAAAAGAAAGCCTGAACACCGAGCGCATGAAGCTGACCGCCGAAAAGCGGAAAGCGGCGGAAATGGACAACGACCTGCGCCGGGGCGATTTGCACAGTACGCAGGATATTGAGAAAGGCATACAGACCATGTGCCTGAATATCCGCAGCCGGTTTTTGGCTATGCCTGCCAAGCTATCGCCTACGCTGGCGACTATGGACGGAAACCAAGCCGCTATTTTTGACGAAATGAAAAAGGCTATCGACGAAACGCTGGAAGAATTGAGTGACTACCGTGTGGCCTTTGCTGTGGAGGACACTGCCGATGAAAGGACAGAAGAAAAATAAAGACCCTTGTGCGGGGTGCGTGTGGAGGATTTGGACGGGCGACGAAAGATGCCTGTGCTTTTTCCCGGATTGCAGGCGAAAGGAGTACGACAGACTGTGGGGTAGCAAAAAAGCAAAAGCTGCTGGAAATACCGCAGGCGACAATGGAAATGCTGGCGCGGTGTGTGGCGACGCTGAAACCGCCCCCGGAGCTGACACTATCCCAATGGGCTGACCGCTACCGTATGTTGAGCGCGGAGAGCAGCGCCGAGCCGGGGCGGTGGCACACCGACAAGGCACCGTACCAGCGGGAGATCATGGACGCCATAGGTGATGCGCACATACGGCGGGTAGTTATCATGTGCGCGGCGCAGTTGGGCAAGACCGAACTGTTGCTGAACATCCTTGGCTATTTTATGGCCTATGCCCCCGCGCCCATCTTGGTTATGCAGCCGACCTTGGACATGGGGCAGACATTCAGCAAAGACCGCTTAGCCCCGATGATACGCGACACGCCGGTGCTGCGCGGGCTGGTGGATGTGAAAAGCCGATACGCCGGGAACACGATCTTGAAAAAGAATTTCCCCGGCGGGCATATCACCATAGTGGGCGCAAACAGCGCCACCGGCCTTGCCAGCCGCCCTATTAAAGTGCTGCTGGCCGACGAGGTAGACCGCTACCCCGGCAGCGCCGGAACCGAGGGCGACCCGTTGAGCCTTGCCCAAAAGCGCCAAACAACATTTTGGGATAAGAAAACGGTTATGGTATCGACCCCGGTTATCAAGGGGCACAGCCGCATTGAAACCGAGTACAATCAATCCACCCGCGAGGAATGGAATGTGCCGTGCCCGGAGTGCGGGCATTACCAGCCCTTTGTGTGGGCAAACCTGATCTTTGACCCGGACGACCTGCAAAAAGAGATCGTTTACAAATGCGAACGCTGCGGGTGCGTGGCGAACGAATACCGCTGGAAACAGCAGAGCCAGCAGGGCCGCTTTGTGGCGGAAAACCCCGGCGCAGAAACGCGGGGGTTCCACCTGAACACGCTTGCCTCCACCTTTTGCGGATGGAAAGAGATCGTGCAGAAATTCATAGTGGCGAAAGAACAGCTTGACCAAGGAAACCCGGAGGGCATGAAGGTTTGGGTAAATACCGAACTGGGTGAAACTTGGGAGGAACGGGGCGAACAGGTGGAGGACACCGAACTGTTCAACCGCCGCGAGATTTACGACGCGGTGGTGCCCGAAGAAGTGCTTGTGCTTACCGCCGGTGTGGATGTGCAGGATGACCGCTTTGAGGTTGAGATCGTGGGTTGGGGCGTTGGCAAGGAAAGCTGGGGAATCCGATACCAAAAGATTTACGGCGATATGCTGAAAGAACAGGTGTGGGAGGACTTGGACGCCTTTTTGCAGACCGTGTGGTGCAAAAAGGACGGAACCGCGCTGCGCATTATAAGCTGCTGCATTGACAGCGGCGGCCACCACACCGACCAAGTGTACCGCTTTACCAAGGAACGGTACGAGCGCGGCGTGTGGGCGATCAAGGGCAAGGGCGGTGCCGAGGTGCCCTACATCCGCAACCCCACCACAAACAACCGTGTGAAAACGCCGCTGTTCATCATTGGCGTGGACGCGGGCAAGGCGCTGTTATACCAGCGGTTGCGCCACAACACCAAGGGGCCGAACTACTGCCACTTCCCCGCGAACGAAGAAGCCGGGTACGATGAAACCTACTTTAAGGGCCTGACCAGTGAGAAGATGGTGGTGCGGTTCCGCAAGGGGCGCAGCGTTACCGTGTGGGAGCTGAAAGACAGCAAGTACAAGCGCAACGAGCCGCTTGACCTGCGCAACTATGCCACCGCCGCTTTAGAGATTGCCAACCCCGTGCTGGCAAAGCCGGAGCCGGGCATGGCGCAAAGACCCCGGCGGGCAGGCCGCCGCCGCATTACAGGAGGTATTTAATGGCTATTTTTTCAAAAGAAATGTGCCGGCAGAAATTGAATACATGGCTTGCGGCGGAGGAAAGTGTAGCCACCGGGCAAAGCTATCAAATCGGCACAAGAATGTTGACGCGGGCAGACCTGAAACAAATCCGCGAGGAAATGGAATATTGGGCACAAAAATTATCCGAGGCGGAGGCCGAGGAAAAGAGCGGCGGGCGCAACCGCCTGTACCACTTTGTTGCCCGTGATGTGTGAGGGAGGGCGACACTGTGAATGTATTTGACAGAGCCGTGGCCGCCGTGGCCCCGGTACACGCCGCCAAGCGGGCAGCAGCCCGCGCCGCGCTGAAAATCATTGACAGCGGGTACGGCAACTACGGGGCAAACTTGACCAAGAAATCCTTGCGCGGGTGGGAGTTTTACGGTGGAAGCGCCAAGGAAGATATCGAGGACAATATCGACATACTGCGCCAGCGCAGCCGCGACGCCTACATGGGAATCCCAACGGCCAGCGCCGCGCTGAAAACCATGCGCACGAATGTGATTGCAGGCGGACTTATGCCTGCGCCGCAGATCGACGCGGAGTTTCTGGGGCTGACCCCGGAGGACGCCGAAAAACTGCAAGCGCAGATCGTGCGAGAGTTTGCCCTTTGGGCGGACACGCCGGTGTGCGACGCTGACCGGGTGGACAACTTTTACAAACTGCAACAGCTAACCTTTTTGAGTTATGCCATGAATGGTGATGCCATTGTGCTGCTGCCCACCAAGGAGCAGACCGGGCAGCCGTACAGCCTGCGGGTGAGGCTGGTGGAGGCTGACCGAGTTTGCAGCCCGGACGGCTTTGACCGGCTGGTGCCCTGCACGGTGCAGGGCCATGATGTGCATTGCATTGTGCAGGGCGTGGAAACAGACGCCGACGGCATGGTGATAGCCTACTGGGTATGTGACCGCCACCCGCTGGCAAGCAACGCCTACACCAGCGGCGGGCCGCACTGGACGCGGGTTGAAGCCTACACCAAGACCACCGGGCGGCGGAATGTACTCCATGTGATGAACCGGGAGCGGGCCGGACAGCGGCGCGGTGTGCCTATGCTGGCCCCGGTGCTGGAAGCCCTGAAACAGTTGGGCCGCTACACGGACGCCGAAATCACGGCAGCGGTGCTTAGTGCCATGTTTACCGTGTTTGTGAAGCAGAGCGTGGCAAGCGATGCCCGCCCGTTTGGTGAAATGCTGCCGCCGGATATGCTGATTGACGCGCAAGACCAAAGCAGCATTGAACTTGGCCCCGGCGCTATTTTGAGCTTGAACCCCGGCGAGGATGTGCAGTTTGCAGACCCCAAGCACCCGAACACCGGGTATGACGCCTTTACCAATGCGCTGATACGGCAGATCGGCGCGGCGCTGGAAATCCCGCCGGAGGTACTGTTCAAACAGTTTACGACGAGTTACAGCGCGGCGCGTGGTGCGCTGAACGAGTTTTGGCGCAGTTGCAGTATGCAGCGTGATTGGTTCACCGATGATTTTTGCCAGCCGATCTACGAGGAATGGTTTGCCGAGGCAGTGGCGCGGGGCCGCATTGCGGCACCGGGCTTTTTTGCTGACCCGGCAATCCGCAAGGCATACACCGCCTGCGTGTGGAACGGCCCGGCCCGTACCAACCTGAATCCCGTGCAGGAGGTGGACGCCGCTGTGAAGCGTGTGGACGCCGGATTCAGCACGGCGCAGGAGGAAACCGCCACCATGACCGGCGGCGACTACAGCCGCAATATCCGCCAGCGCGTGATCGAAGCCAAGCGCAAGCGGGAGGTTGACGAGATCACAAACCCGCAGGCCAAGCCGCCCGGCGGGCAACAGGAGGAATGACCATGCCTAAGAAGTTTTGGCAGTTTAGAAACCAAGCGGCAGGCAGCGCGGAACTGCTGCTGTACGGCGATATTTCGGACAGCAGTTGGTGGGGCGACGAAGTGACCCCCAAGACCTTTGCCGACGAGCTGAACGCACTGGGGGCGCTGACGAGCTTGACAGTGCGTATCAATTCCGGCGGCGGTGATGTGTTTGCTGCACAGACCATTGGCAATTTGCTGGAACAGCACACCGCGCAGGTAACGGCCCGCATTGACGGGCTGTGTGCCAGCGCCGCCACGATCATTGCCTGCCACTGCGACAAGGTGGTGGCAGCCAACGACAGCACCTACATGATACACCCGGTACGGATGGGCATTTTTGATTTTGCCGACGCCGTGACCCTGCAGCAGTACATTGGTGCGCTGAATACCATACGCGAAAATATCCTGAACCTGTACACCAAAAAGACGGGCCGGGAAAAGGATGAAGTGGCCGCGTGGATGGATGCTACAAGCTGGTGGACAGGCGAGGAGGCTAAGACCAACGGCTTTGTGGACGAGCTGGTGGACGACGGAGAGAAAACCGTTGTGGAGAACCGGGGCGGCCTGCTGTTTGTGAACAGCGTAAACATGAACCTGCCTTTTAATAAGGCACCTAAATTTGTACAGAACAGCGTGGCAGCAGCCCCCGCCGCCAGCGGTTTTGTAAATACACCGACCCCGGCGGAACAGCCGGGAGACAACAGCCATAAGGAGGACACGAACATGGCAAACGAGATCAAGACCGTGGACGAGCTGCGCGGCGCTTACCCCGCGCTGGTTGACCAGATCGAACAGGCGGCGGCGCTGCGGGCTACCAATGCGGAGCGGCAGCGTATCCGCGACATCGAAGAAATGGCCCTGCCCGGCAGTGAGCAGATCACCAACGAGGCCAAGTACGATAAGCCCATGAGCGCCAGCGACTACGCCAAGGCCGCCATGAAGAACGCCAAGGAGCAGGGCGCGGCTTGGCTGAACACCATGCAGCAGGGCGCAAACGCCAGCGGCGTGAACAGCGTGGGCAGTGCCCCCGCCCCAACCGGCGGTGAGAAGCCCGACGAGTTCATGGACGCAATCAAGGGCCTTGGCAAGAAGCAGTAAGGGAGGATAAGACTATGAGCATGGATTTGGCGAAAAAGACCTATTCCACCACGCCAGACTATTTTATTGCGGGCACCACGGTGGGCATTGTGACCGCCGCCAAGGAGGCCGACGAGGCCGTGACCGCGCACAACCTTGTGCTGCTGGCTGACGACAAGGTGAAGCCCCTTGCCGCCGTGGACGGCACCCACGCGCTGAATGTGACCGGCCTGTACGGCATTGCCGCCGAGGACGCCGCCAAGGGCGAGGACGCGGTGATCTACCTGACGGGTGAGTTTTTCGCGGATGGGCTGGCCCTGCCTGACGGCGTTACCGCCGCCGACATTGAAGCGGCACTGCGCAACATCGGTATCTTTTTGAAGTAAGGAGGAGCAACCAACATGGCAAACGAAGTAAATATTTATACCCCGCGCTACCTTGCGGAGGTCGTAAGACAGGCACCGCCTGTGCATACCTTTTTCCGTGACACTTTCTTTACCAATGTGAAGAACTTTACCACCGAGCGCGTGGACATTGACCTTGTGAAAGGTGATCGCCGCATGGCGGCCTTTGTCCACCCGCGCATTGGCGGCAAGGTGCTGAAAGCCAGCGGCTACAAGACCGAGAACTACGCACCCCCGCTGGTGAACCCCTATGATGTTTCCACCGCTGACCGCTACATGACCCGTATGCCCGGCGAAGATCTGTACAGCGGCATGACCCCCGCACAGCGCAGCGCACAGCAGTTGATGGAGGAGTACAGCCGCCTGAACGACGCCACCACCCGCCGTGAGGAGTGGATGGCCGTGCAGGCCATTGTGACCGGGCAGATTCCCATTGTTGGCGAGGGCGTGAATGAGATTATCGACTTTGGCTTTACCAATACCGAAACCCTGACCGGCACCGCCCAGTGGGGCAAGAGCACCGCCAAGATCACCGACAACTTGGAGGACTGGGCCGACAAGGTGCTGACCAACGGCTTTGCCAATGTGGACATGGCGATCATGGGCAAAACCGCGCTGCGCAATTTTTTGGCGGACGAGAAGATCAGCAAAATGCTGGACAACCGCCGCGTGGAAATGGGCCTTATCCACCCGCGCGACCTGCCCAACGGTGTGAAGTATGTGGGCCACCTGAACAGCCCCAACATCGACATTTACACCTACGCCGAGGTGTACTTGGACGATTGGACGAACCCCGAAGCCCCGGAAACCAAGACCCTTGTGCCGGAGAACAAGGTCGTGCTGATCGCCAGCCACCCCGACTACATGATGGCCTACGGTGCCTGCACCTACATTGAGGACAGCACCCAGCAGTGGGTTACGGCACAGACCAACCGCCTGCTGCGCAGCTTTATCAAGCACCAGCCTGACCGCCGTATGCTGGAATTGCAGGCCCACCCGCTGCCCATTCCCGACAAGGTGGATAGCTGGTTTGTTGCCACCGTTTGCTGATATGTACCCCCTGCCCGGTGACGGGCGGGGGCTTTTTACTGTGGAGGTGAGAGCGTGGCACTGTTTGAGTTAAAGCAGGACACCGGGAGCGGGGCGGCAGCACCGTGGGCACCGCCCACATTCAAGGACTGTGTGGCGGCGGATATTGACGCGGCCTTTTTTGAGGAGAACGAACACGCAGACCGCCACACCGTTGACGGTAAAGATGTGCTGATCGTCTTAGAGGACGACGATTTGCGCGAGCATTCGGCGCACTGGGAGGCCGGGGCAAAGCAGAACTTTGATACCGGCCTATACACGGCGCACACCATCCTGTATATCCGGGTGGAGGACTACGGGCCGAAGCCGAAGATTGGCAAGCAGTTGGTGCTTGACAAGGGAACCAAGAGCCAGCGTACTTTTACTATCAACCTTTGCCAAGAGGAAAGCGGCGTGTACCGCATGACGATGGAAAGGACACGGCAGTGAGCAATGTAACTTACAGCGCCGGAAACCTGACAATTACCGTTGCGGGGCTGGACACGGTAGAGCAGGCGCTTGGCGACTTGAAGCGCAAGACCCCGGCGGCGGCCAAGGTGGCAATCAACGCCACGGCGCGGCAGGCGCGAAAGCTGATGGTTGCCAAGGCAAAGACCCGTTACGCCGTGAACGCCGCAGGCAGGCGGCACCTGAAAGACCTTGTACAGCGCAAGAAAGCCAGCAACAGCAGTTTGCTGGCAGAACTTCATGTCGCCAGTATGCGCAACGACCTTGGTTATTTTAAGACCAGCCCGGCGGTGCCGACGCACTTTACAAGTACGGGTTGGGTTCAAGGGCCGAGCGTATGGAAAGGCAAGGTGCTAAAAGCCAACGGAATGAGAGAGCTGCCCGGCAGAGGAAACCGCAGCAAGGCGTTTTTGGTGGAGTTCCACAACAAAAACGGAAACAACCACATTGGCATGGTACAGCGCGTAATTGGGTCTAAATCAGAACACACCCGGACAAAACGAGATCGCCCACGCTGGCGAAATTCTAAAGGCAATGTAGAAAAGCTGGTAACTTTGGGCAGCCCAAGTATTACAGCCATGCACCACACCATTTGGCCGGAGGTTGAGCCGAGCGTGGAAGAATACCTGCAAGAACGGTTGCAGGCACAGGTTGAGCGAGTATTGGCGAGAGCCGGAAAGAAGTGAGCCACCATGAGAAATCACCCAACAACGGCAGCGAGGGCGGACATTGGCCGCACCCCGCAGCTTTGCCAAGACGCGCTGATCGAAATGCTGAAAGAACTGTTTGCGGGTAAGCTGTTTTGCGGCCAAGAGGGGCGCAAGGCACTGAAAATCTACAAGCAGGACTTGCCCATACCGCAGAGTGATGATGCCGATGTGGACACAGACAAGGCCGAGGCACCCTACATTGTGGTGCGGATGACCGGCGGACAGATTGAGGACGACGACAGCCCGCAGACCGTGGACTTTAGCCTGATCGTGTGCGCCTATGACACCGGCCTTGACCGTGAGGGCTGGCAGGATGTGGCGAACATCAAAGAGGACATTATCCAGCGAGTATGCAAGGCTCCCTACTTTGGCGGCGCGTTTACCGTTTTGAAGCCGATCACTTGGGCCTTGCAGGAGGACGACACGCACCCCTATTACTTTGGAGCGTGTACCCTGACCTGCACGGCACCTGCCATGACGCAGGATGAACAGTTAAAGGAGTACCTATGACCAAGAAACAGGAGCAGGCCGCCGAGGCGGCCACCACCCCGGAGATCACCGGGGAAACCGAAGCAAAGACCGAACACAAGACCCCGTGCGTTTACTGCGGGCCGAGCGTGCGCGGCGTGGCACGGCAGTACACCGTGTACGCCAGCGGCAACACCCCGGCGGCGCTGGATGAGTTTGTGAAGCAGCACCCGGCGGCCAAGAACCTGCTTGTGCCGGTGGAACGCTTTGCACAGACGCGCAAGGCGCTGGAAACGGCAGGCACGGCGGAAAGCATTTTGTACAACAAGATCAAAAACGAACTGTAAGGAGGAACAACCGATATGGCTACATACAAACATGGCGTATACACCAGCGAACAGGCCACCAGTATGACCGCCCCCGTGACCGGCACCGCCGGTTTGCAGGTGGTTGTGGGCACCGCGCCCGTGAATATGCTGGAACACCCGGAGCAGGCTGTGAATACCCCGCTGCTGGTGTACAACTACAAGGAGGCCGTGGCCGCCGTTGGCTACCATGACGACTTTGCCGCCTATACCTTGTGCGAGAGTATCAGCGCGGCGTTCAGTGTGGTTGGCACCGGCCCGCTGGTGCTTATCAATGTGCTTGACCCTGCTAAGCATACGGCGGACATTGCCGAAACCACCGTGCAGGTGAACAGCGGTGTTGCCGTGCTGGATGCGGTAGGTGTGCTGCTGGACAAGCTGACCGTGAAAAGCGGCAGCACTGCCCTGACCCGTGACACCGACTACACGGCCAGTTTTAACAACGATGGCACCCTGAACATTGTGCCGCTGGCGGGCGGAAAGGCAGCCAGTGCCACCACCCTGACCGTGACCGGCAAGAAACTTGACCCCAGCAAGGTTAAGGCCGCCGACATTGTGGGCGGCGTGGACGCGGCCACGGGCAAGGAAACCGGCCTTGAGGTGGTGCGGCAGATTTACCCCAAGCTGTCCATGACGCCGGGGATTCTGCTGGCACCGCGCTTTAGCATGGACGCCACCGTGGCCGCTGCTTTGCAGGCCAAGACCAAGGAGATCAACGGCGTGTTCAAGGCTGTGTGCATTGTGGACATTGACAGCACCGAGAGCGGTGCTACCAAATACACCGATGTGAAGCAGCGCAAGGAGGCGCAGGCTGTGAGCGACGCGAACGCTTACGCTGTGTGGCCCTGCGCCAAGGTGGGCGAAGTGGTTTACAGCGGCAGCGCCCTTGCCGCCGCCCTGACTGCCTACACTGACGCGGTGAACGCCGATACCCCGAATGTAAGCCCGTCCAACAAGACGCTGGCGATCAGCGCCGCCTGCCTTGCTGACGGCACCGAGGTTGTGCTTGACCAAGAGCAGGCAAACACCGTGAACGGCTTTGGCGTTGCCACTTTCCTGAACATGAGCGGTTTCCGCCTGTGGGGCAACAACACCGCCGCATACCCCAGCACCACCGACCCGAAAGACAGATGGTTCAGTGTACGGCGCTTCCTTTCTTGGGCAGCGAACAGTTTTATCCTGACCTACTTTTCCAAGGTGGACAGCCCCGCCAACAAGCGGCTGATCGAGGCCATTGTGGACAGCGAGAATGTGCGCGGCAACGGCTTTGTGGCCCGTGGCGTGTGCGCCCGCTATGAGGTGATCTACGATGAGGCGGAGAACACCACTGCCGACCTGCTGGATGGCAAGATCACTTTCCACCAGTATATCACCCCCTACACCCCGGCGGAGGACATCGAGGATGTTATCGAGTTTGACCCGGACGCACTGACCACGGCTTTGAGCTGATAAAGGAGGTACAGAGCTATGATTAGCAACAATTATATCCCGGAGAAAATCAACGACGCGAACGCCTACCTTGACGGTACGCGGATGATCGGCGTTGCCGCCAGCGTTGACCTGCCGGAGATCAACATGAAAACAGGCACCGTGGAGGGCTTTGGTATCGGCGGTGAGGTGGACAGCCCCACTATCGGCCAGTGGGAGAGCTTTGAACAGGTGGTGCAGTTTAACACGCTGTATTCCAGCGCGGTTGATATGCTTAGCCCCATGAGCGTGGTAAACCTGACTTTCCGCGCAGCGCAGCAGGTGTACGACAAGAGCGGCGGCTATGACTTTAAGGGCCTGCGCGTGGTCGAGATGGCCCGCGTGAAGAAGTTCAAGCCCGGCAAGATCGAAAAGAGCGAGGGCATGGAGGCCGAAGTCACGGTTGAAGTGACCTATATTATGATCGAGGTTGACGGTGAGCAGTTTATCGAAATTGACAAGCTGAACGGCGTTTACAAGGTCAAGGGTGTGGATATGCTGGCAAAGGTGCGCAGCCTGATCTAACCCAAACAACCCCAAGAGCATGAACCCGCCCCCGGAATAAGCCGGAGGCGGGTATGCTTTTATTTTTGAGAAGCACTGACACACTGAAAAGGAGCTGTACATTATGGCAGAAGAAAAGAACATTACCGTTGTGACCGAGGAGAAAACCGAGGCGACGGCACCCAAGACCGAAAACCAGTACCTTTTGAAGCTGAACCACCCTTATGTTTTTGAGGGCAAGGTGTATGCGGAGATTGACCTTGCCGGGCTGGACAAGCTGACCGTGCAGGACGCGATCAACGCGCAGAGGCAGCTTTTCAATGAGAGGGAGCCTGCCGCCATGCTGCTGTGCGAAACCACCACCGCCTTTGTGCGCATTTTGGCTGCCAAGGCCACCGGCCTGCCGATTGAGTTTTTTAAGTTGGCACCGCGCGGCGTTTCCCGCAGAATCTACGGCATGGTGATGGGGTACATGAATGTGGACAGCAATACCGAGAACCACATTATGCGGCTGGAAAAGCCCTACTACTTTGAGGGTAAGCAGTATACGGAGGTTGACCTGAACGGCGTTGCCGACCTGAATAGCCTGAACGAGAGCGCGGCGGAAAACCGCCTGACCCGCGCGGGCTTTATGGTGACGGACACCAGCTACAACTACCTGTACGCCTGTATCCTTGCCGGAATGGCAACGGGTCTGCCGGAGGAGTTCTTTACCGGGCTGCCGCTGTACGAGGTGCTGAAAATCAAAAACGCCGTGAACGACGCGGGTTTTTTCGAGTAAAGGGCGGCGCGAAAGCATTACGCAAGGCCGCCATACGCCTTGCCGCTGTGACGCGGACAGGCGTTGATTTTTACCTGAATTTGCCGACCCGTGAGTTCGCCAAGCTGAACGACGAGGTGGCGGAGGAATGGCGACGAGCAAAACATTAGAGCTTAGTATAAAGATTGCGGGCCGGATGGACAAGAGCCTGACGGCAGCGATCAACGGTACACAAAGCAAAATTGGCAGTTTAACCAAGAGCATAAGCAACATTGGCACCGTCGGCCTTGCCACTATGGGCGCGGTTGCAACCGCTGCGGCGGTGGGGATTGCAGACTGCACCAAGGAGGCGCAGGCGCTTGAAAGCTCTATGGCCCCCGTGGTGCGCTATGTGGACGGCTTGGCGGATGCCAGCGGTGCGGTGAGTGATGCGATTGCCGACAACGGCAAGACCTTTAAGCAGAACTACGGCGCACTGAAAACCTATATCCAAGACCTTAGTACCGACATACCGCGAACCACCGACCAGCTAACGGCCATGAGCGCCGCGCTGGGCCAATCGGGAATTGGGGTAGACAAGCAGCTAACAACGGGGTATCTGCGTGATACTGCTGTGGCCGCAACGGCAATGGACTTGGACGACCAAACCGCCGGTAACTATGTGGCAAAGTGGGAGGCCAGCTTCAACTTTGACCACAAACAGGTTATGACCCTGTTAGACCAAATCAACTACCTTGGTGCCCATAACGCAACCACGGCAGGAGAAATTGCACAGAGCGTGAACAGTGCGGCGTCGATGGGCCAGATTGCAGGCGTTGACCCGGCGGCTACTGCCGCAATGGCAACGGCCATGCAGGCTACCGGCGTTTCCACTGACCGGGTAGGCACGAGCATTTCCCGCATTTACACCAATTTGAGCAAGGGCAGCAACGCTACCAAGGCCCAAAAGGAAATGTGGGAGGAGCTGGGCTTTACCGCCGAGGGTATAGCCAAGAGTATGCAGACCGACGGCGTGGGCACCTTGAAAGAAGTTTTTACCGCTTTGCAGGATATGCCGGACGAACGCAAGGTTGCTGCACTTAGCACCCTGTTTGGGCAGTGGGCCATTGAGGGCGGCGCAAAGATCACAAACAATTTAGGCGCTTACGAAAAGGCGCTTGCAATGGTGAGCGACCCAAGCCTGTACACCGGCAGTATGGAGCGGGAGTTTATTATTCAGGCCAGCACCAGCGAAAGCATTGACACGATGGTGAAAAACTCCGTGACAGCGCTAAAGCAGGACATTGGCACGGAGTTTTTGCCCGTGAAGAAAACCTTGTCGCTGGCTGTGATCGACCTGATGAACGGTGTGCGTAAGGATATGCCGCAGCTGCAAACGCTGGCCGGAACGCTGGCCGACCTGTTGAGCGCCGGTATTTCCAAGCTGGGCGACGCACTGCAAGCAGCCCTGCCCTATGTGCAAAAGGCGCTGGACTATGTAGCAGACAACGGGCCGCAGGTGGCCGGAATCCTTGGCGGGTTGGCCGGAACCTTTGCGGCCATGAAGTTTGCGCCGCTGGCCGGGAATCTTTTGGAGGGAGCCGGGAGCCTGCTGTTTGGTGAGAACGGCGGGCTTGGCGCGGCGGCGGGCGGCAGCAAGAGAAGCGGCGGCCTGCTGGGCGCGGTGGGCAGCCTGTTCACCGGCGGACAGAAGTTTGCGGGCAATGCCGTTGGCACGATCAGCAATGTGGCCGAGGCCGCAGGCGTTGGCGCGACAATGGCAAACTCCAACATGACGCGGACGCAGTGGGGTGCCGTTACCAGAAACGGGAGCGGCAGCTTTTTGCAGCGGTTGGAGAACAGCGCCATTGGCGCTTACTTTGGCATTAAAAACCGTGGAACGCTGACCAACCAAAAGGGCACCGACTACAAGTTTATGCAGGGCCTTATGGGCGTGGCCGGGCAGATCACCGACGCAAAGCAAGGCGGCGGACTGCTGGGTATGGCAAAGAACGCTGTGACGAGCAGCCCAATAGGGCAGTATTTTGGCGGAATCCGCGCGGCAGCCGGGAATGTGGCGAATACCACCATCGGCAGCAAGATCGTAGGTTTCGGCAAGGGCACCATTGGTGTGAGCAAAGAAATCCTTGCGGGCATTGCAGGGCCGGAGGGCTTGGGTCTGACAAACCTTGTGAGCGGTGCCAAGGGGCTTGCACAGAACGGTGCTGGCTGGGTGGCCGGAAAAGCCGGGAATGTAATCTCCACCGTAGCGAACAGCGGCGTGGGGCAGGCAATCGGCGGCGCGGCTGGCAAGGTTGGCGGCGTGGCAAAGGGCGTGGTGAGCGTTGGCTCTAACGCCTTGGGTGCGCTGGGCAACTTTGCCGGAGCGGGGGCTGGACTGCTGGGCAGCGTTTGGGGGCCGGTGGCAGGAGGCTTTGGCAGCCTGTTTGCCGGGGCAGCCCCGGTAATTGCTGCGATCAGCGGCATTATTGCCGTGGTAAGCATTTTGGGCGACCACTTGGAGGACATACGCGGCATAGTCGTGAATGTGTTTGGTGAAACCGGCGGGCAGGTATTTGATGTGTTCACCGGCAAACTGCAAGGCGTGGCCGACTTTGTGACAGGGCTTTTCAACGAGGGCGGCGTAGCCGCTGCGCTGGCCCCCCTGCAGAACACGATCACAAACCTGTTTGGTGAAAACGCAGGCGCAGCCTTTGGCGGCGTGGTGACTATCCTGCAATCCATCATGGGTGTGGTTGGGCAAATCGTGACCTTTGCGACGGGCACGGTCAAGCCGATCATACAGGATGTATTTACCTTTATCACGGGTACGGTACTGCCCATTATTTTGCAGACCTTTACGGCGGCAGCGCCGACGATAGCCAGCATAATTTCCAATATTGGCAGTGCGGTTATGACGGGTATGCAGATCATTGGCAGCGCCATTCAGGCGGCGATGCCGATCATACAGGGAATTATTACCGTGATTATGACCATTGGCAGCGTGGTTGTGCCCGCACTGCTGGCCGGGTTTGAAGCGTTCAGTGCGGGAATCAGCGCAGTTATGAGTGCGATTCAAGGTTTCTTCCAAGGCTTGATTACTTTTATTACCGGGGTGTTCTCCGGCAGTTGGAGCCAAGCGTGGGAGGGAATCAAGCAGATTTTCGGTTCTGCTTTCGACGGACTGGTGGCGCTGTGCAAAGCGCCGCTGAACGCCGTTATTGCGATCATCAACAAGGCGATTTCCGGCATTAACGGTTTGGGCCTGACTATCCCGAAATGGGTGCCCATACTTGGCGGCAAGAGCTTTTCCGTCAATATGCCCACCCTGCCCATGCTGGCAAGGGGCGGCTTTACGGACGGTGTTTCTATCGCCGGTGAAGCCGGAACCGAGGCGGTAATCAGCTTCCAGCGCGGAGTACGCAGCGACAACATCAACACTTGGACGCAGGCGGGCCGTATGCTGGGGGTAAGCGGAGAGCAGGCCGCCGTGGCGGCAGGTGTACCGTATGCCGACGGCGGCGGTGCGGTAGAGCTGGCGACGATTGAGGCGACGCAGGGCAATAACGCTGTGGAGCTGCAAGAGATCGACACCGGCAAGCCGCAGCCGGAACAGGGCGGCAGCGGAACCCAGGACGGCAGCGGGCAGGTTGTATTTGCGCCGCAGATCGTCGTGCAGGGAAACGCTGACCGGGCTGTACTGGAAAGCGTTTTGGACGACGCGCAGCAGCGATTTGAACTTTGGTACGAACAAATGATGCGCCGAAAGGCGCGGACGGCCTACTGACAGGAGAAACGATATGGCATACACAACAAAGAGCGGTGACACTTGGGATGTGATTGCAAAGCAGGTGTACGGCAGTGAATACCATGCGGACATTCTGATGGCGGCCAACCCGCAGCAGATCGACACTTTCCTTTTTGAGGCCGGGGTGGTGCTTGCCACCCCGGTTTTGGAGGAGGAGCGCGACGGACTGCTGCCACCGTGGAAGTACGAGGCAAGCTATGAATAACGGCAGACGGGTTGAATTGGATGTAACCTACAACAATGCCCCCTTTGCCGGGCAGGTAGGCGCGGAGATCGAGAGCCTGACCTATGTTGACAATGCCGCCGACGACAGCGACAGCATAGACATTACGCTGGACGCACAGGACAGTAAATGGCTGCACGGCTGGCTGCCGGAGGAGGGCGCGACGCTGCGCCCGCGCATTATCGGGCGGGATTGGAACGGCCCCGGTGACACCCATGTGATGGAGTGCGGGCTATTTATCCTTGACGATGTAGCCTACCAAGACGCGCCGACCACTTTACAGGTGGGCGGCGTGAGCAAGCCGAGCGACACCGATTTTAGCGAGTTGGAGCGGGAAACCATTTGGAAGAACACATCCATAAAGCGAATTGGGGAAAGCATTGCCGGGCGGTACGGGCTGGGGTTCACCTATGACGCAGACGATTACGACATAGAGTGCGACGAGCAGGACGAAACCGACAGCAGCTACTACAACACCCTTTGCAAAAACTACGGTCTGATCTTAAAAGTGTACGCAAAGCGGCTGTGGGTATATGACCGGGAGCGCTACAAAGGCAAACGAGCTGTGCAGGACTTTGACCGCACGAACATTATACCCGGCAGTTTGAGCTACAACACGACCCTGTCCGGCACCTATACGGGCGGGTATTTTACCTACACCGACGCCGACAAGGACTTGGACATTGTGTGCAGCGTGGGCGGCGGAAACCACACCAAGAATGTGAACCGCCGTGCCACCAGCGTTTTTGACGCAAGCGTACAGCTTTGCGCCGAGATCAACAATGCCAACCACGGCAGGGTGAAGCTGAAATTTTCCGTTATGGGCAACTGGGGCGTGAGCGCCGGAAACAACCTGCGCCTGACTGGGTACGGGGACGGCCTGAACGGAGGAATCAACGGCAAATACTTTGTGGACAAGGTGACGCACAAGTACACCAAGAGCGGCGGCTTTGTGACCAGCTTTGAGTGCAGCGGTATTTTTGACCCGTTCCATTACTGGGATGTGGGCGGACATATCGAATACCACCAAAGCGAGGACAGCAGCAGCGAAAGCTACAACAGCGCCTACGAAACCACCAGCCCGGCGGCCAATGCGGCCAGCGCGGCGGCGGGCGCAACGGCGGGCGCGGCGGTGACGCTGACCAAGGCACCGTTCTATTACACCAGCGTTGCCCCGAAGCCGAGCTGCTACAAGAGCGGCACATTCTATTTCTATGACGGTATTTTGGTGAATAACCGATACCGCATTACCAACACCGCCGCAAGGTGCGGCAAGCTGCCCGTGGGCAAGAATGTTACCGGCTGGGTGCCAGCCAGCTATTGCAACGGCGGCGGGATTACGACGAAGTGAGGAGGCGCAGCATTGGCAAGCACCAACAGAACCGGGCGCGTGAGTGCCATTGACTACGAGGCCGGAACTTACGAAGTGACCTACTTTGACCGAGGCAAGAGCGTGACCCGGCAGATAAACGCCATGAGCAACGGCGAATACAAAATGCCCTGCGTGGGGCAGGTCGTGAGTGTTGCCCACAACAGCAACGGCACGGCGGCGGGCACCACCACTGGCACGGTTTGGAACAAGACCAACAAACCGGCGGAGGGCTACAAGGGCCTGTACCGCAAGGAATACGGCACCAGCCGCAAGGGGCAGGCGTACAGCCGGTACGACGAGAACACAGGCGTGTACACACAGTATGTGGACAAGCGCACCGGGCGCACCTGCAACGGTGAAATTTTCGACGAGGCAAAAGGCCCGGTAAGCGTGATTGCGGGCGGGCAGTTGCAGCTAAAAAGCAGCGGTGCCAGCGCCAGCATACAGGCCAAAACGGGCATGGGCATTGTGGCCGGAACTACCGTAGCCATTGAAGCGGGCACCTTTATGAGTTTGGAGGCCACCGGCGCTATGAGCATATCGGCGGGCGGCGACTTCAAGTTTAATATTGGCGGTGACAGCGAGGAAAAGCGCAAGGGCACCACGAAGCAAGAATACCTTGACGATGTGGAGCAGGAAGTGACCGGGGATGTAAAGCAGACCATGACGGGCAACTTGGAACAAACCGTGACCGGGGATGTGTTGCAGACCATAACGGGCACCGTGACCCGCAATGTGACCGGGGATGTGACCCTTAGCATAAACGGGGCCAGCATTACGATAAGCACGGGCGGCGACATAAGCATTACCAGCCCGACCAAGGTTGAAGTGAGTGCGCCGGTCTTGAACGCCGAGGGTGCCAGCGGTGATGTGAAAGTGCAGAGTATCAGCCTTGTGCAGCACAAGCACACCAGCGCCGCGCCGGGCAGCGAGAGCAGCCAGCCGTTACCGTAAGGAGGTGCCAGATGGCAATAGGCAGTTTTATGGGCCGCGTGTTCACCGTGAGCCACACAAAGATTTTTACCCCCAGCAACCTGAAAGGCAGCACGGGGAGCGACTGGGCAACACACGAAGTCGTGGGCGGCAAGGCCCGCAGCGAGTGGGTAGGCCCGAAACTGAAAAGCTATACATTCGACCTTTTACTGCGGGCGCAGGACGGTGTGCCCCCGCGCAGTACGCTTGATTATTTCCAGCGTATGGCGGAGAGCAGCGCCGTGGACTGGTTTGTGGTGGGCGGGGTTCCGCTTTCGCCCTACCCGTTCAAGATCACGGACATAAGCGAAACATGGGACGCCGTGCTGCAAGGCGGTGTGCTGGTGGAATGTAAAGTGAGCCTGACCATTGAAGAATACCTGTAAGGAGGGCTGGGTGTGATTTTGGCAGACAGCCCGGTTATTGAGATTGCCGCCGGTACGGTGGACGACAGCGAAGCGCAGGAGGTTTACCGCAACCTGCAAGTGCTGTATGGCACCCACACCGGGGAGCAGGCTTTAGACCGGGATTTTGGCATTGACATAAGCACAACCGACTACCCGCAGGAGAGCGCCCAAGCGCTGCTTGCGGCGGAGTATGTGCGCAAAACCAAGATGTATGAGCCGAGGGCGCGGGTGGTGCGCGTTGAATGGACGGACAGCAAAGCCCACGACGGAAACATGACCCCAAAGGTGGTGATTGATCTTGTCTAATATCAGTGAACTGGCGAATGTGCCACAGATCAGTTTTATTGAAAACATGACCTTGCAGGAAACCGAGGAGCAGCTAAAGGCCGAGTATGCCCGGATTTACCGGGAGCAGACCGGCAAGGAGTTGGTGCTTGGAGAAGCTGACGCCAAGACCCTGCTGCTGAAAGCGTTTGCTCTGATCGAATACCAAACCATGCAGTACGCAGACATTAAGGGACAGGCAGAGCTTTTGAAAACCAGCACCGGCGAGGCACTGGACGCGCTGGTGGCACTGCTGGGTCTGACAAGGCAGGCGAGCAAAAAAGCAACGGCCAAGGAGCGCTTTACACTGGCAGAGGCACGGGCCGACACCGTGGCGGTGCCCGCCGGTACGCGGGTGAAAACGCAGGGCGGGCGGTATTTTAATACGCTGGACTATGCGGAGATACCGCCCGGCGCAACCTATGTGGACACCATCGTGCAGGCGGAGGAGGCCGGAGCGGAGAGCAGCGGCATACTGGCCGGGGAAATCAACATCCTTGTTGACCCTATCCCGTACATAGCTAGTGTGAGCAATGTGGACGAAAGCACCGGCGGCCTTGATGTGGAGGACGACGACAGTTTGACCGAGCGGGCCTATTTGGCACCGAGCCGGTTTAGCTGCGCCGGGCCGCGCGACGCCTACGAATACCATGTGCGGGATTGGCGCAGTGATGTGACGGATGTGCAGATCACCAGCCCGGCCCCGTGCGAGATTGCCATTTACTTTGTGATGGAGGGCGGGCGGCTGCCGAACGCCACGGAGCGGGAGGAGCTGACCGAGTATATCAGCGGCGAAAACCTGCGCCCGCTGTGCGACAAGGTGGTGTGCGTGGAGCCGGAGGAGGTAGCCTACACCATAGAGTTTACCTACTGGATTGGAGAGGGCGACCAAAAGAGTGCCGGAACCATACAGGAAAAGGTGACGGCGGCGGTGCAGAGCTACCAAAGCTGGCAGCGGCACCTTGGGCGGGATATTAACCCCACGGAACTGATCGCCAAAATCCGCGAGGCAGGGGCAAAGCGTGTGAAGCTGACCGCCCCGGCGGATATTGTGGTAGGCAAAACGCAACTGCCGAAATGCACCGGGCAGACCGTGACATACGGAGGGCTGGAAGATGATTAAAGACCTGCGGGACGCCCGCCTTGTGGACGCTGTGCCCCGCGTGGTTGCCGGGCAGGACTGGGTGTGGGCGCTTAGCGAGGCAGTGGGTGTGCTGCACGAAAGAACGCTGCGCTATATCGACGACAGCCAAATTTACACAAGCCTTGACACTGCCACCGAACCCGTACTTGACGCGCTGGCGATCAACTGGAAAGTGGACTGGTACGACACCGGGTACAGCGTGGAGCAGAAGCGCCGCATTATCAAGACGGCCCTGACGGTACGCCGCCTGATGGGCACCGTGGGCGCGGTAAAGCTGCAAGCTGACGCCATTTACCCCGGCACTATGCTGGAAGAATGGTTTGAGTACGGCGGGCAGCCGGGTACTTTCCGCCTGTATATCAATGTGACAGACACAACGGAGGAACACCCTGCGATTATTTACAGCCCGGCGGAAATGGAACGCCGCCTTATTACCGCAAAACGGTGGAGCGCCCACCTTGAAAGCCTTAGCTACATGGTGCGCCACACGCTGGCGACGGGGTGCAGGGTGGACAAGTGGGCATACACCGTGCCGGAGTGCGGCACGATCTACTGCGGCGTGTGGTGGATGCCTGCCACTTTGGGTTATACGGCACACCATGCGCTGTTGACGGGCGGCCAGCCGGGAGCGTTTGCTGTAAGCCCGGAGTTTACCGGCACACTGCCCGTTCCGGCGACGGTGGGCTATTCAGTTTGCGGGGCGCTGCGGAGCGGTGGAGTTGCAACCGGCTACACCGCAAGCCCTGAATTTGCAGGCACATTGCCGGAGGAGGCACAGCATGGAAACTGAAAAGGCTAACGGCCAGTACGGAAAGCAAAACCCGCTGTTTATGTACCAAGGAACGGCGGGCTATTCTATCCGTGCAGAGCTGCACGGGAGCAAGGGCGGCGTGGAGGCCGCCGAAGCATTTACAGCCGTACCGTCCGCCAGCGGGCAAGACCGCTGCGGTACGATGCCATAAACAACCGGGAAAGGAGGAAAACCGAACATGGCGTTTTTTACCGACAAATTCCTGAATGACCGGCGGGAAGAACTGCTGCGCAGCGTTGACAGGTTCCAATACCAGTTGAACGGCGGGGCATGGCAGACCGGCACCGTGAACAGCAAGGAGATCATCGGCACGAATGTGGTCGTGTTTGTGAATGTACCGAATTTTGGGCAGGCCGACACGATCACGGGCGTAAGGGTGTACGACATCAACGGCGCACTGGCCGGACAGCAGAGTATCAGCCTGAAACGCACCAGCCTGAATGTGGCGCTGCTGCGCTTTACATTCCCGCTGATTGAAACCGAGGAGTAAAAGAGAGGAGGACAAACCCATGGCTTATGACCGCAGTTATTGGAAAGACCATGTAACTGACCAGAGCGGCGAGGTTATCCAGCAGGGCACCTTGCTTGACCAGCAGCATTTTAACAATATGGAGCTGGGCATTTCCGACATGACCCTTGCCGGGGCAATTATGCAGTTTAAGGCGGTGCAGGACGGTTACAACTACGCCGACGAGATGCACACGGCAACGCTGGCGCAGACCGGCAGCAAGTGGCCGTTTAACAACACGCCCACCACCATTGCCCTTGCGCAGCTGCGCGAAAGCACCAATTACGGCGTGGAGGTAACAGTGCTGGCATACAGCGGCGGCAGGCTGGGCAATATCCGGGTGACTGACCGTGCCCGCAACGGCTTTAAGCTGGTGCATGACGGCAGCGCCACCACCGTGAAAGTGCAGATCAGAGTGACGGGCGGCATGACCGACCCGGCACCCACCGAGTAACAGGAGGACAAGAGCATGAAAATCATTGAGAAAAACGAGGGCAAGAAGATCAACTACAACCTGACCGGCACAAAGCTGGACTTTGCGGACGGTGCGCTGACCCTTGACCTTGCCCGCTATCAGCAGGACGACCCCGTGACCCGCGACATTATGGTGGACAGCGAGGGCTATTTGACCACCGGGCGCGGCCTGTACTACGCGGCGCAGGTGGAAATCCCCGCGCGGAAGTACACCGAAACCGTAACTCCGGCACAGGAAAACGACGCGCAGACCGAGGGCGGCGAAAGCACCGAGGGCATGAACCGTGAAACCGTGACCCGCACCCCGGAGCCGCTGGACACCGAGGCTGTGACCCTGTACCTGTTTGCCATTGATGGCATTATGATTCACTGATAAAGGAGGACGAACCTATGGCTAATTTTGATATGGCTGAACTGGCCCTGAAAAGCGTTTGCCCCAACAACGCCATGAAGTACGACGACAAGGAAATGCCGAGCATTATGGTGTTTATCCCGAAATTCCGCCTGTGTGATGTACTTTCTACCGCCGACACCAGCGTACACCCAGCGTTCAGGGTGAACGGCGTGGAAATCGACGGCTTTTGGGTTGGGAAGTATCAGACCAGCCACTACAACGGCAGAGCGTACAGCCTGCCCGGCGAGAACCCGGCTAACACGGCGGGCCTTGATACCTTTGTGAGCTACAACCGCGCCAAGGGCGGAAAGTTCCACGAGATCACCTGCGCCGAGTGGGCGGCTATTGCCCTGTGGTGCCACAAGGCGGGCAAGGAACCCTACGGCAACAACAACTACGGCAAGGACACCCGCGAAAGCCTGTACCGCGCAATCCCCACCAGCAAGGACAATGACAAGACCGGGCGTGTTGCCACCGGCACCGGCCCCGTTACTTGGAGCCATGACGGCACCTTGGAGGGCATTTGGGATTTGAACGGCAATGTGTGGGAGTGGTGCGCCGGACTGCGCCTTGTGAAAGGCGAGGTGCAGGTAATCGCAGACAACAACGCCGCCGCGCCCACCTGTGACATGAGTGCCAGCAGCGCCGCGTGGAAGGCTATTTCCGCCGCCACCGGCGAGCTGGTGGCCCCGGACGGCAACGGCACCACGCAGGGCACCGTGAAGCTGGACTTTATCAGCGGCAAATGGACTTACAGCACCACTATTGCCCACACCACCGGCGCGAACGGTTGCAGTTTTAAGGATGTTACCTGCGACAGCAGCATTGGCGCTGCGGCAAAGCTGCTGCTTCAGGCGCTTGCTATGCTGCCTGACGCTGCGCTGACGGGTGACGGCATTGACGCCACCTACGGCGGCGACTATTTCTACGCCAACAACGCCGAGGCCGAACGGTGCCTGATTCGCGGTGGCGGCTGGAACAATGGCGGCAACGCCGGGGTGTTCGATTCCGACCTGGGCCACCCGCGCTCCATTGCCTACGGCGACGTCGGGGGCCGTTCCGCTTTTTACGAATAACTGTACACTGCGCCCTGAAACACTGAACGCCGAACGATAGTGAGGCGGTAAGCAGGACAAGCCCACGCACGGCAACGGGAACAACGCCCCGCGCTGTGCGCGGGCAAATTTTTTGGGGCCTATGGCAGGCGCAATGCGCCGGGTGGGTTTGGGGGAAATTTTGGAGGAGGTGAACAAGCTATGCAGAGCGAAATGCCCGCGCCGGGCAGCTATGAGCCGTTCCGCCTGAAAGAGAAAATCGGGGAAATGATGGACTACGGCAGACCACTGACAAAGGGGTTCAGCCGTAAAGATCGTGACCTTGCGGACGGATTGCGGGATTCCATGCTGAAAATGTACCATTTGGCCGTTGAGCTGGAAAAGAAATACTACCGTAAGACTACCGCGCAGGAGCTTGATGTGGAACTGGAATGGCTGCGCAATCTGGTGAGGATGGCGGCAAGCAAAGACCTTTGCGGTGCGAAGTTTGCCCCGCCGCTGTCCATGCACCAGTACGAAACATGGGCAAGGTACAATACAGAAATCGGCTGCTTGCTGGGCAAGTATATTGCCAGCGTGAAAAAGTAGCCGTTTTTCTTTGGGAACGGGCCATTTACGGTGCCTGATTCGCGGTGGCAACTGGAACAATGGCGGCAACGCCGGGGTGTTCAATTCCAACCTGAACAACCCGCGCTCCAATGCCAACGGCAACATCGGGGGCCGTTCCGCTTTTCGTCTGTTAAATGCCAATTTAGGGCGGTGGTTCTGCGCCGCAAGGGGGCTGTGGCCTACGGGGTACAGCAGGAAGTGCAGACTAAAAGGGGCCTGTTTCCGTTCCCGCTTAGACAGGGTGGGAAAAAATTTGTATTGCCGTGGAGGCGGAAACGCCACACACGGCTTGGAGAGATTATTGGATGAAACACTGTCAGCAGGAAATGACGGTGATTCAAAACGCTTGGCCGGTGGTGTGCAATTTTGGTTGGCTGATTGAGGCCGACAGGAACGCCCGCAAGGGCAAGCGATACCGAGCCGAGGTTTTGAATTTTACCGCGCGGCTTGAAGATAACCTGTTCACCATACAGCAAGGTATGATGAACGGCAGCTATGTGCTGGGGCCATACCGCAAGCTGTGGGTGTATGTGCCCAAGAAGCGGCTGGTGATGGCGCTGGACTACCCGGACAGAATTGTGCAATGGAGCCTGTACCTGTATTTGAATCCGATCTATGACAGGCTTTTTATTGAGGATTCCTACGCTTGCCGAAAGGACAAGGGCAGCCATAAGGCCGCCAAGCGCCTGCAATACTGGATGTGCCAAGTGCAGCGCAAGCCGGGGCCGGGCTGGTACTGCCTGAAACTGGACATAAGCAAATACTTTTACCGGGTGAACCACGAAAAGCTGCTGGCGATCTTGGAGCGGCGGGTGAAAGACCCCGCCATGATGGCGTTTATACGGGGCGTGGTGAACAGCAGAGCAGAGCCGTTTGGCCTGCCGCGCTGGCGGACACCGCAGGACACGCCGCCGGAAGAATGGCTATACGAAGTGGGTATGCCAATAGGCAACCTGACAAGCCAGCTATTTGCAAACATCTACTTAAACGAGCTTGACCAGTATTGCAAGCACAAGCTGAAAATCCATTACTATATCCGCTACATGGACGATGTAATCATCTTGGGGCCGGACAAGGAAACCTTGCACCGCTGGAAAGCGGCGGTGGAAACTTTCTTGCGGGAGGAACTGGCGCTTGATTTGAACAGCAAGACCAGCATACGCCCGGTGCGCCAAGGGGTTGAATTTGTTGGTGTACGGATATGGCCCACCCACATGAAGCTGCGGAAAAGCACCGTGCGCCGCATAAAGCGGGAGGTGCGCAAGATCAGTGCTTTGTATGCTGCTGGCGACATGACACAGCAGGATTTTTACCGGCGCGTTGCCAGCATTAGGGGGCTGCTAAAGCACACGGAGAGCGCAAGCCTGCGGTGGCGGCTGAACGAGATTTACCGGGCGGAACTGGAAAAGGGCGAACAAAAACGACTGCGAGAGGAGGCACAGCATGAGCCATTTGCAGATTATAGCGGAACTGGAAGCGGTGACGGAAACGCAGGCACGGGTTATCAAGATCATGGCGACCCGGCTTGCAGAGTTGGGTGACACCGTGACCGGGCGTGACGAAATTGTGCAGGCCGACAAGGCATACCGCGACGCCATAGGCGGCGACGAGTGGCCGGACTGGGCAGAGAAAGGAGGAGAAAACGATGGAGAACCCTATCACACGGGAGGAGCATGAGGAGTTCCGCCGCCGCTTGGAGGAGGAGAACAAGCGGCAGGACGCCCGCATTGGTATTTTGGAGGACAGTGTGCGGCAGATCGGCGCGTTGGCAACCAGCGTGGAAAAGCTGGCCGTGAGTATGCAAAGTATGCTGAAAGAGCAGGAAAAGCAGGGCAAACGGCTGGAAGCGTTGGAGGGCCGCGACGGCGAGAAGTGGCGCAAGGTCATGGGCTACATTGCCACGGCGATTGTGGGCGTTGTGCTTGGCTACCTGTTTAAGCAGATCGGTATGTGAGGGGGGCGCGGGAATGTGAAGAATAGCGTTGAAAGTGTTGAAAACGCCGCAGAGAAAAAGGAACGCCGGAACATCAAGGTTATGGACTTGATCTTGGTGATCGTCGGCGTTTCTCTGCTGGTGTTCACCATCGTTATGATTCAACTTTTCAAGGTGTACGGCACGGTGCCGGACACCTTAATTACCTGCGTTTTTGCCACCCTTGGCGGCGAGTGCGGCATTATGGGCTGGATTAAGACCACCAAAGACCGCAACCGGGAACGGAAGTGGGAACAGGAGGACAAGCAGGAGGCAAAGGCCGAGGCGGCAGAGGTGCCGCCCGGCGATATGCCCGGCGCATAATGCGTAAACAGAAAACCACGGAGGGCTGCGGGTGCGGCCCTCTCTCTTTTGGAGGAAACCGTATGGAACAAAGAAAATTTCTCGCAATGGTGGGGCCACTGGCACAGGCCGATATGCAGAAAAGCGGAATCCTTGCCAGCCTGACCATTGCGCAGGCAATCTTGGAAAGCGGCTGGGGAACATCGGAGCTTGCCACCAAGGCCAACGCCCTGTTCGGCATTAAGGCCGACGCGCGGTGGAGCGGGAAAGCGTACAGCAAGGACACCAAGGAGTGTTACGACGGCGTGACCTACACCACCATTACCGCGCTGTTCCGTGCCTATGACAGTTGGGCAGAAAGCGTTGCCGACCATAGCGCGTTTTTGCTGGCAAACAAGCGGTATGCGGCGGTGGTTGGTGAGCGCGACTACAAGGCGGCCTGCAGGGCAATCAAGGCGGCAGGCTATGCCACTGACCCCGGCTACCCGCAAAAGCTGATCGGGTTGATCGAGAAATACGGCCTGACCGTGTACGACGGTAAGGCAGGAACGGAGGACAAAACGAGTATGAATATCAACATTACCAAGAAAACCAGCACCCACAACACCGTTGCGGCGACTGGCCGTGCAATCCAGTACATCGTTGTGCATTACACCGCCGGTGTGACCTCTAAGCCGGGCAGCGCGGCGGGCACGGCCTCTTACTTTGGCAGCACACACAACACCGTTTCGGCGGATTTTATCGTGGACGACGGCGGAGCGGTGCAGTACAACGGGGATATTCGCAACCGCTACACTTGGCACTGCGGCGGCGGAAAGTACAACACCAAGGGTGGCGCTTACTACGGCAAGGCCACGAACCACAACACTATTGGTATTGAGGTTTGCTCTACCAACGACACCGGCAAAATGACTGTTGCCAACGACAGCCATTGGAGCTTTACCGACAAGGTTGTGAGCAACCTTGTGGAGCTGGTGAAGTACCTGATGGCGGAATACGGCATTGACGCCGCCCATGTTATCCGCCACTACGATGTGACCGGCAAGCCGTGCCCCGGTATCATCGGCTGGAACGAGGACACCGGCAGCGCCGCCAAGTGGGCCGCGTTCAAAGCCCGCCTTGGCGCAGCTACCACCGGCGGGCAGACTGGCGGCAGCACGAACACCGGCACCGCCACGGGCAACACTGCGTTGGCACACAAGGTGGGCGACATTGTGCAGTTTGCGGGCGGCAAGCACTACGCCAACGCGCAGGCTACCAGCGGCACCACCGTGAAGCCCGGCCCTGCCAAGGTGACGGCGGTTGCCACGGCGGGCAAGCACCCGTACCACCTTGTACATACGGACGGCAACAGCACCGTGTATGGCTGGGTGGACGCGGCGGCCATTACCGGCAAGGTAGGCACCGGCACTACGGCGGCCAAGACCTACACCGTGAAAGCGGGCGACAGCCTGTGGCGCATTGCCGCGCAGCAGCTTGGCAACGGTGCCCGCTACAAGGAGATCAAGACCCTGAACGGGTTGAAGAATGACACCATCCATGCCGGGCAGATTTTGAAACTGCCCAACTGACCAACTATATATAGGAGGAAAAGACCATGAATGAAGTTGTGACCATCGTTGTGAACAATCTGCTGGAAATCGTGTTTGCGGTGCTGGGTGCGTCCTTTACCGCGCTGGTTATTCCTTGGCTGAAAGACACCGGCCTGCCTTGGCTGAAAGAAAAGCGCCTGTACTCCATCGTGAAGAAGTTCGTGGAGGCCGCCGAGAAGCAGGCCGAGGCGGGCACCATTGACAAGGCGACCAAGAAACGCTTTGTTGTGGAGCTGTTGGAGGCAAACGGCATTACTGTGACCCCGGAGATCGACGCCTTTATTGAGGCAGCGGTGAAAGAGCTTGACCTTGCCGAGAAAAACGCCATTGGGGAGATCGGGAAAATTTTTTCTGACACCGAGCAGACCCCGCAGAACTAAATACTAAGATATGGCCCCGGTTGCTGTTCGTTTTGAACGGTGGCCGGGGCCTTTTCTGTTATGCGGAGAGGTTGACAAAAGTGCCGCAGACCGCTATTTTTGAATGGTATTGTGTGCTAAAGCTGCACAGACCGGCAGAAGCCGACACTTGCAGCGCAGATATTGGAGAGGAGGAAACACAGTGCGAACCTATAAGCACCTGACCATGACAGACCGCTTGCGCATAGAAAAGTGGCTGAAAATGGGGATGAAGCCGCGAGAGATCGCGGACAAGCTGCGCGTTCATGTTTCGACTATTTACCGGGAGTTGAAGCGCGGCGCGTATGACAGGCTGGACGGCGCGACATGGGAGGTCAAGACCGCGTACAGCCCGGACATTGCCGAGGATAAATACCAAGCCCACCTACGGGAGAAAGGGCCGGACTTGAAAATAGGCAATGACCATGAGCTGGCAAACTACATTGAAACCACGATCATAAGCAAGGATTGCAGCCCGGCGGCGGTGCTGGGGTTTGCCATGATCGAGGGGAAGAAGTTCAAAACCAGTTTGTCGGTGCCGACGATCTACAAGTACATTGCCAAGGGCTTGTTTTTGAACCTGACGCAAGAGGAGCTGCCCCGGCACGGAAAGAAGAAACATAAATATAAGAAAGTGAAAAAGAACAAAAGCGCCAGCCGCGCCCCGGCGGGTGAAAGTATTGAACAGCGCCCGGAGGAGATCGACGAGCGGGAGGAGTTCGGCCATTGGGAGGGCGACACTGTGTACAGTGGCAAGGGCAAACGCAAGACCACCCGCGCCCTACTGACCCTGACCGAGCGCAAGACCCGGAAAGAAATCATTATAGCGATACCAAACCGCAAGGCTGAAACGGTGGTCAAGGCGCTGGACGCACTGGAACGGAAACTTGGTGCCCGGCGGTTTAGGGCAATCTTCAAAAGCATTACCTTTGACAACGGCACCGAGTTTGCGGCGGCGGAGGAGCTGGAACGCTCTTGCATCAACAAGCACCTGCCCCGGACTAAAGTGTATTTCTGCCACCCGTATTCCTCTTGGGAGCGAGGCACCAACGAGAATACCAATGGCATGATTCGGCGGCGGTTTCCCAAGGGAACGAACTTTGCGGCGGTGACGAACGCGCAGATTACGCAGGCCGAAAACTGGATAAATAATTATCCACGGAAGATATTGGGGTACAAGTCAAGCGAGATCGTATTTAGGGAGTGCCTGCGGGAACTGGGCATTGCGGCATGATGGGTAGATAAAGAGAGCAAAATATAGATAAATCGTTGAAAAAGGCGTGATGCGGTATAGTCGGTGCAATAGAATAGGGGTTATAACAGGCTGCCAACAAAAGAGTGGATGTTGACGGCCTTGTTGTGGTGCGATAAAATGTACAAAAATATAAGCAAAAAGTTGTTGCATTTGACTATTGAATTTTTCACAAGATCGGTTTCTGAAAAAAGAGATTGACAAAACGCCCAAAAACGGCTATATTCTTTGTATAAATGCAATGAAAAAGAGTGTGCATCGCAGGCAGCTTTCCAGAGAGCCGGGGCAGGTGAAAGCCGGTAAGTGTGCGGGGATGCGCTGTCGCTTTTGAGCAGAGGCGGGGAAATCAGTAGTCGCCTCCGGGCCTGTCCCACGTTATCGGGGCATCAAGGGGCACAAAAATGCAAGGCGCTTTTTGTGCAATTTGGGTGGTACCGCGGTGTAATTGATTTACAGCCGTCCCATGGAACGTTCCGTGGGGCGGCTTTTTTCGTCCCACGTCATCAACAGTTTGGGAGGAACCCCTATGAAAGAACTCGCAAAACAGTACGACCCCAGCCAGGTGGAAGACCGCATCTACCAGTTCTGGCTGGACGGCGGCTACTTCCACACGGAAGCAGACCCCGACAAGAAACCCTACACCATCGTGATGCCGCCGCCGAACGTGACCGGCCAGCTGCACATGGGCCATGCACTGGATAACACCATGCAGGATGTCCTCATCCGCACCAAGCGGATGCAGGGCTACGCTGCCCTGTGGGTGCCCGGCACCGACCATGCGTCCATCGCCACCGAGGCCAAGGTCGTGGAGGCCATGCGCGCCGAGGGTCTGACCAAGGAGATGGTCGGCCGCGACGGCTTTCTGGAGCGCGCCTGGGATTGGAAGACCAAGTACGGCAACCGCATCGTCAGCCAGCTGAAGAAGCTCGGCACCAGCTGCGACTGGCAGCGGGAGCGCTTCACCATGGATGAGGGCTGCTCGGATGCTGTCAAGGAAGTGTTCGTCCGCCTGTACGACAAGCAGCTGATCTATCGCGGCAACCGCATGGTCAACTGGTGCCCGCACTGCAACACCTCCATCTCGGACGCTGAGGTCGAGTATGAGGAGAAGGACGGCAGCTTCTGGCACCTGCTCTACCCGGTCAAGGAGACCGGCGAGATGCTGGAGCTGGCCACCACCCGCCCGGAGACCATGCTGGGCGATACCGCCGTCGCCATCAACGGTGAGGACCCCCGCTATGCGCACCTGCACGGCTGTCATGTCATCCTGCCGCTGCTGAACAAGGAAATCCCCATCGTCTGCGACGAACACGCCGACATGACCAAGGGCACCGGTGTCGTCAAGATCACCCCGGCCCACGACCCCAACGACTTTGAGGTCGGCCTCCGCCACGACCTGCCCATCGTCCGCGTCTTCACCTACGACGGCCGCATGACCGGCGCTGCCGACAAGGCGGCGGCCGATGCCATCTTCGCCGCAGGCAAGAACACCGTGAACGAGCCGGAAGTGCTGGACTGCGGCAAGTATGCCGGTATGACCACCCTCGAAGCCCGCAAGGCCATTCTGGCCGACCTGAAGGAGGGCGGCTTCCTGAAGGAGATCGAGCCTCTGAAGCACGAGGTCGGCACCTGCTACCGCTGCCACTCCACCATCGAGCCGATGGTCTCCAAGCAGTGGTTCGTCAAGATGGAGCCGCTGGCAAAGCCCGCCATCGAAAGCGTGGAAAAGGGCGAGATCAAGTTCGTGCCGGAGCGTTTCACCAAGAACTATATGAACTGGATGAAGGGCACCCGTGACTGGTGCATCAGCCGCCAGCTGTGGTGGGGCCACCAGATCCCGGCGTATTACTGCGATGACTGCGGCGAGACTGTGGTCGCCAAGGACGCCCCCTGCACCTGCCCCAAGTGCGGCGGCAGCAAGTTCACCCAGGACCCGGATACTCTGGATACCTGGTTCTCCTCTGCGCTGTGGCCCTTCAGCACACTGGGCTGGCCCGATGAGGACAGCGCCGACCTGAAGTATTTCTACCCCACCAACACCCTCGTCACCGGCTACGACATCATCGGATTCTGGGTCAGCCGCATGATCTTCTCCGGTCTGGCCTATACCGGCAAGGCACCGTTCGACACCGTCTGCATCCACGGCATCGTCCGCGACAGCCAGGGCCGCAAGATGTCCAAGAGCCTGGGCAACGGCATCGACCCGCTGGAGGTCATCGCCAAGTACGGCGCGGACGCCCTGCGCTTCATGCTGCTGGACGGCTCCACCCCCGGCAACGATATGCGTTACAGCGAGAAGAAGGTGGAGGCTGCCCGCAACTTTGCAAACAAGCTGTGGAACGCCACCCGCTTCGTGCTGATGAACCTGCCCGAAGACTTTGCGCCGGGTCTGCCCGCCGACGACCGGCTGGACATGAGCGACAAGTGGGTCCTGACCAAACTGAACCAGGTGGCCGGTGCCATGACCGACAACCTCGACCACTACGAGATGGGTCTGGCCGCTGCCAAGATCAACAGCTTCATCTGGGATGTCTATTGCGACTGGTTCATCGAGATCGCAAAGCCCCGCCTGAACTCCGGCGATGCCGAGCAGGCTGACACCGCCCGCCGTGTGCTGGTGTATGTGCTGGACAAGGCCCTCAAGCTGCTGCACCCCTTCATGCCCTTCGTCACTGAGGAGCTGTATCAGGCGTTGCCCGGCTCTGCCGAGACCATTATGACCCAGGCCTGGCCGACCGTGGACGAGGCCCACAACTGGCCGGAGGAAGAGGAAGCTTTTGAGAAGGTCATGGACTACATCAAGGCGGTGCGTACCATGCGCACCGAGATGAACGTCCACCCCGCCAAGAAGACCAGCATGATCATCGAGACCGCCGATGCGACCCCGTTCCAGAACGCACAGGTCTATTTGGCAAAGTTCGCTTTTGCCACCGAGGTGACCTTCACCGCCAAGTATGAGGGCAGCACCGACGGCATGGTGCAGGTCTCCACCCACGCGGCCCGCGGCTTTATCCCCATGATGGAGCTCATCGACCGCGAAAAGGAGCTGGCCCGCCTGAACAAGGAAAAGGCCAAGGCCGAAAAGGAACTGGCCATGTTCGAAAACCAGCTCAACAACCCCAAGTTCGTGGAGCGCGCCCCGGCGGCTCTGGTCGAGGATATCCGTGCAAAGCACACAAAGAGCCAGGATAAGCTGGCCAACATCGAACAGAGCATCCAGGCGCTGGGTTAAATACAATGGCAGAAACATCAAATCGCACCTCGCCCTGGCTCATCGCCTGGCGGGTCATCTTCACCTTTGCGCTCATCGGCTGCATCGTCTTCATCTTCTCGAACTCGATGCAGGTGGCGGCTGTCTCCGAGGGAGCCAGCGGACGGGTGCTGGACTTCATGCAGAAGGTCCTGCGCAAGCTGGGCATGCCCGGCGCGGCAAACCATCTCACGATGCACATCATCCGCAAGCTGGCGCACTTCTCGGAATATCTGCTGGAGGGCTTCCTGTTCATGCTCTGCCTGCGGGTCTACACCAAACATGTGCTCAAGCATGTCTCGTGGCCTATCCTGGGCGGCCTGCTCACGGCGCTGACCGATGAGACCATCCAGCTGTTCGTGCCGGGGCGCAGCAGTCAGGTAACAGACGTCTGGATCGATTTTTCCGGCGTGATGACCGGCCTCATCGTGGGGCTGATCCTGCTGGGGCTCATCCGGATGTGCATCCTGCTCTATAAACATCGAAACGAGGATTGACGCAATGACCATCGAACAGGCAAATCAATATTTTGCTGCTCTGCCGGAGGGGTTCGCTCCGGCGGAAGAACTGCGCGCGGCGCTGCCCGCAGCGGCGCAGCAGGTGGCCTATGTGGGCGTGGCCGGCACGGCGGGCAAGACCGCTGCCGCCGCCCTGACGGCAGCCGTGCTTCAGGCTGCCGGTTTCGTCACCGGTCTGTACCGTGCAGGCTGTGAGCCGTTGGAACAGCGGGTCCGCATCAACGGCGAGCCGGTGGCAGATGCCCTGCTCTGCGCCGCAGCGGAAACGCTGAGCCGTGCAAAGCCGCTGCCCCGCGCAGCGGCAGAGCTGGCCGCAGCAGCCGTCTGCTTTGGGGCTGCGGGCTGCAGGCTGGCTGTGGTGGAGCTGCCGGATGCCGGTCTGGCCGAAGCGCTCTCCCACATGCCGGTCTGCGTGGTGACCTCCATCGGCCCGGACGGCGTGAGCCGTTCGGTGGAGCGCTCGGCGGCTCTGGCTGCGGGCGTCATGCGGGAAGGTGCCATCTGCGTCACCGCACCGGAGCAGCCCAAGGCCGCGTTGAGCGAGCTCATCGTGGCGGCTGGCCGCGAGGACTGTGAACTGGTCGTGCCGGACCCGGACGACATCACCTTCCTCGAAGCCGAGAAATTCACAAGCAGGGTGGATTACGGCGGCTACACCGTGCCGCTGGCCTTTCTGGGCCGTCATGCGGCGGGCAGCGCGGCCATTGCAGTCGAGACGGCGCTGGCCCTCTGCAAAAAGGGCCTCGACATCCCGGACGAAGCGATCCTCGAAGGCCTTGCTGCCGTCGAGAACCGCAGCAGCATCCGGGTGCTGTCGCAGCGCCCGCTCATCATTCTGGACGCCTGCCGCACCCCGCAGCAGGCCATGGCCCTGCTCCGCGTCCTCAATATGGCCAAGGTGCGCCATCTGAGCGCCGTCATCGGCCTGACCGAGGAAGAAGGCGCTGAGGCGTTCTTCACCGCGCTGGAGACCGGTCTGACCCCGGATGAGCAGAAGAAGGACAAACAGTCCATGCCCGGCATGAGTGACAGCCCCTTTGATAAGGTGTTCCTCGTCACGCCGCAGGGCATCGACGACGCCCTGACCGAGCGCCTGCTGGAAAAGGCTCGGTATCACTTCGACGCTGAGCGCTGCACGAGCCTGGACGAAGCCATCGGTCTGGCCAGAGCCAACAGCCGCCGCGGTCTTCTGATCTGCGGCAGCGAAGCCATCGCGCTGGAAGCCGAACAGAAGCTGGAAGCCCGCTGAGCGACACCATTTTCTAAAATCTACCCCGAAGAGCCTGTACACTGAAGCTGTGTACAGGCTCTTTTTTATGCCATCAAGGAGTTGATAACATGGCGACTGTGACCTTCAGCGCGGCGGACGATCTGCTCTATGCCTATCTGGCGGGCGAGATCGACCACGATGCCGCGCAGGACCTGCGCATCCAATTGGACGATGCGCTGCTCACACGCACACCTCACACGCTGGTGCTGGATCTGGGCGGGGTGGGCTTTATGGATTCGTCCGGCGTGGGGCTCATTCTGGGGCGGCAGCGCTGTGCGCGGAGCCTCGGCGGGACCCTGCGCATCCAGCACGCCCCGGAACAGCTGCGCCGTGTGCTGCGGCTTGCGGGCATTCCGTGCGCGGACGAGCCCGGCCGGGAAGAACAGGAGGAATGAGGATGAAAGCGGAAAACACCACAAAAATTCAATTTGACTCTCTCAGCGTCAACGAGGCCTATGCCCGCGGCGCAGCGGCGGCCTTTCTGGCCCGGTACGACCCCACCGTGCCCCAGCTGGCAGACCTGAAGACGGCCGTGTCCGAGGCGGTCACCAACTGCATCGTTCACGCCTACCCGGACCGGGTCGGCCCGATCGTGATGACACTGGCGGTCTATCCGGGGCGGCTGGTGAAGATCACGGTGGCAGACAGGGGCGTCGGCATTCCGGATATCCCCAAGGCGATGGAGCCGCTGTTCACCACCGGAAACCCCGAAGAGCGGTCCGGCCTTGGCTTCGCGGTCATGCAGAGCTTTATGGATAAGGTGCGGGTCAGCTCCACACCGGGGCACGGCACCCGCGTCACCCTGACCAAGCGACTGGAGGAAAAGCCCTCTACATAAAAAAGAAAACGAGGGGATACGATGGTAACGGACAAGACCCGGCGCAGTGAATTTATCGAACAGAACCTGGGGCTGGTGCATTCCTGCGCCGGACGCTTCCGGGGGCGCGGCATCGAATACGACGACCTTTACAGCGCAGGCTGCATGGGGCTCGTCAAAGCCTGCGATGCCTTTGACCCGGAGCGCGGCGTCTGCTTTTCCACCTACGCGGTGCCGGTCATCCTCGGCGAGATCAAAAAGCTGTTCCGGGATGGGGGCACGGTCAAGGTGAGCCGGTCACTGAAAGAACTGAATCTGCGGATCAACGCAGCGCGGGAGCATCACCGGAAGCTCTGCGGCACCGAGCCGACGCTTTCGCAGCTGGCGGAAGAGCTGGGGGAGAGCGTGGAGAACATCACACTGGCCGTTCAGGCAGCGCAGCCTGTCATGAGCCTGACGCCGGAGAATCGGGATGAACCGGACCGCCAGATCGACATCCCGGTAGAATCGCCCGAAGAGGCGCTGGCGGATAAAATCGGTCTGGCAGAGGTCCTGGGGACGCTGCCGGAGGAAGACCAGCGCCTCATCCGACTGCGCTTTTATGCGAACCGCACCCAGAGCGAAACGGCAAAGATCCTGCACACCACCCAGGTGCAGATCTCCCGGCGGGAGCGCAAGCTCCTCAAGCTGATGCGGGCAAAATTGCTGGAAGAGTAAGAAAATTGGATTTTCTTGAAAAAAGTTGAAAAAAGGGCTTGCTTTTTGTCCGGGGATGTGCTAAAATACATTACTGTCAGGCGGACGTCTGACAGACAAATCTCAACAAAAACGGATGAAAAAGTACGAAGTTCCACGAGTTCTTCCAAGAAATTCAAAAACTTCTGAAAGAGTGCTTGACATTCAAAACCAAATCTGGTAGAATATTTAAGCTATCAGCCGCTGAGGTTGAGAGACAGGACCTTGAAAATTGAACAATATCGAAAAACTTGTAACGGAACCTATTTTCG
>OGLS01000180.1_pt1 | contig 69944 bp, 58 predicted proteins | sample 1572881 | NCBI WGS metagenome assembly OGLS01 (sample SAMEA2582013, study PRJEB24529) | metagenome | biome: Human gut stool | place: China | collected 2011
CGAGCTGGGTTCAGAACGTCGTGAGACAGTTCGGTCTCTATCTATCGTGGGCGTAGGAGTTTTGAGTGGTGCCGTCACTAGTACGAGAGGACCGTGATGGACAGACCTCCGGTTTGCCAGTTGTGCCGCCAGGCGCACCGCTGGGTATCCGAGTCTGGTTAGGATAAGCGCTGAAAGCATCTAAGTGCGAAGCCATCCGCAAGATGAGAACTCCATTGAGGGTCGTTGTAGACGACGACGTAGATAGGCTGCAGGTGTAAAGACGGTGACGTCAAAGCCGAGCAGTACTAATTGCCCGAGACTTTCTTCTCGAGTAGCGATACTTTCAGTTGTTGTACAACTTTTAACGACAGTTTTTGCTAATCAATTTGTCTAACTTATACGCTCGACGGATTAATAATTACTAATTAAAAATTACTAATTGTCGCAGCGAATGAATATTAGGCGGTTATTGCGGCGGTGTCCCACCTCTTCCCATTCCGAACAGAGAAGTTAAGCCCGCTTGCGCCGATGGTACTGCAATGCAATGCGGGAGAGTAGGTGGCTGCCTTCTTTACTTTAGGTCTTCAGAGTCAAACGACTTTGGAGACCTTTTTTTGTTTAGGAGGGTATGGCATCCTGCCATACCCACGCCGCCTTGTTTAGGAAGTTCCCCTTAGGGGGTGCACTTGTCTCAAGTGCACCAACCGAGCAGGAAGTGACACCAACCGAGCAGGAAGTGACACCAACCGAGCAAGAAGTGCACCAACCGAGCAATAGTGACACTAGCCGAGCAATAGTTGCACCAACCGTAGCTTTGTTGGTGTATCAGGGACTGCTGCACCCCCTGATCCTGGTAGATAACTTCAAATCCTGACAGATGAAATTGTTATCTGTCAGCCATTAACCTTCTGTAACGTAGTACATTACGCGCAGACTGACAGATATGGTAGATAAAAACACATGTTTTTATGTTACAGCAATAGTTTTTTTCGTCTATTGATAATCGGCAATAAAATTGATATAAAAACGATGTAAAAGCAAATGGTTTATCAATTTATTTTGTACATTTGCATACCACTCGAATAATCATTTAAAACTTAATAATTATGCTGAACAAGAAAATCGAAGAGGCTCTTAATGCCCAAATCAACGCCGAGCTTTGGTCGGCTTATCTCTATCTTTCAATGGCTGCTTATGCTCACGCTAACGGCAATCCGGGAATGGGCAATTGGTTTGAGGTACAGTTTCAGGAGGAGCAGGATCATGCCAAGATCATGTTCAATTACATCATACAGCGTGGCGGATGTGTTGAGCTGAAGCCTATCGACGCTGTGCCTACAACTTGGGAGTCGCCGCTCGCCGTGTTCGAGGCTACACTTGCCCACGAGCAGAAGGTGACATCACTCATCAACAATCTCTTCGCTCTCACCACAAGCGAGAACGACTACGCTACGCAGAGTATGCTCAAGTGGTTCATCGACGAGCAGGTGGAGGAAGAGGAGAACGCACAGAACATCATCGATAACCTCAAGATGATTCAGGGCAACGGCTATGGTCTGTATATGCTCGACAAGGAGTTGAGCGCACGCAAATACACTCAGGCTTCACCGCTTGCAACAAAGGCTTAATCTTCTTGGGAGGGTATGGTATCCTTGTCATACCCACGCAGCCTACATGTTTATTGTCTTGCTTGCGTGGCTGCGTGGGTATAGCAGGGATGCTATACCCACCTAAGATGTAATCCTAGTGATAAAAAAGTGCACCAACCGAGCAAGAAGTGCACCTATCGAAGTGTTGTTGGTGCAGCAGAAACTGCTGCATCCCCTGAGAAATCCTGGTAGATGCAACTTGCATCTTCCAGCCCTTATCCCTTTGATACGCAATGCGCTACGCTGAAAATGGAAGATATGGTAGATATTTTGCGAAAAATTGCAGATTGCAGTAGAAAATTAAAAACATTGCAACATAGGAATATTAGGTAAAGAATAATCATTGATAATACAAACTTTTAGTGAGAAAAATCGTACAAAAGTAGATTTCTTTGATATATTTATATTTAACAATGTTAAATTAGAGTTTAAAATCATATTTTACCAGCCAAACAAAGTGGTTTTCAAGGTAAAAATGTTACCTTTGTGTGGTCTATACCCATACCGAAAGCCCCGATGGGCAGAGGTTGGGCAGACATATATACATATAAGGCGTAACTGTACGCTTTGGTTTTGACATTCTGAGAACTTCGCAAATTCATCTGTTCGTCAAAAACAAAGCAACGGGAACGCCTCCATGGGGTGTATTATATGCAGACCTCATTGGCTTCGGACATTTCTATCGCTCGTTGTCAATGCGGTGAATTATATACTTACATCGGCGTGGGGCTTTCGGCGTTGTATCAGCGTTGCTCGTTTCGACTTACAGGGCAATGCGAAGGCCTTAACACGTGGAACGGGCAGAGGACTGACTCCACGCTTTTTTGTATGTACCAGTAAAACTAAACAGAATTATTAATTGGTCTTTCTTGGGAGTCGGATAGATCGTCTTTAAATCCTAACATTATGGAAAAAAAGAAGAACGAAGAACTCCAGTCACGTAGAGATTTCTTCAAAAAAGCAGCTAAAGGTGTATTACCTATTTTAGGAATGGTTGTTGTGGGTCCTTCGCTTATGTCGTGTAGCAAAGATGACGATGATGATGATGATTACGATTATGGTGGTTCTGGTAGTGGTGGCTCTAGCAGTGGTGGTTCCGGCGGTGGTTCCGGTAGTAATTCTTGTACTGGATGTGCAAGTGGATGTTCTTACCGTTGTGGAAAAACATGTTCGTCCGGTTGTTATGGCTCTTGTGATAATGATTGCTCTAGTGGTTGCTCTGGCAGCTGTAAAACAGGAAGTAAATACGATAAGACCTGTAGGGTTTGTCAAAGTGCTTGTTCCGGAGGTTGTGTAAAGGGTTGTAGCGCATCATGTGCTAAATCATGTTCTCATGGTAATGCTATAGATCCTGATTAATATTGCGTAAAGTTCCATAAATAAGATGATAAAAGAAGTTAGCCCAGATTGGGAACGTTCCTATAAAAGCATTACATTTATTGTTACCAAAGATTGTCAATTAGCTTGTAAATATTGTTATCTTGTTGGTAAGAATGCAAAAGAAAGAATGTCATGGGATGTTGCCAAGAAAACGATAGATTATATACTTAACAACCACAGCTTCTTCAATGAAGAAGCTGTGGTTTGGGATTTCATTGGAGGCGAACCTTTCCTTGAGATAGATCTAATTGATAAAATCTGTGATTATATTAAAACAGAGATGTTTAGATTGTGTCATCCATGGTTTAATAATTATAGGTTTAATTTCTCTACTAATGGAATTAATTACAATTCTGAGAAAATTCAGAGTTTTATTAAGAAGAATATAACTCATTTGTCTATCGGAATAACAATTGACGGAACAAAGCGTAAACATGATCTCAATCGTATTTGGAAAACGGAGGGTATGGAATGCGGTGTTGTGCCGAATATAGGTGACGAAAAAGGTTCGTATGATGATATTGTCAAGAATATTCCGCTTTGGTTGGAACAATTTCCTGGCGCAGGAACAAAGGTAACGATAAGTAGTGCCGACATTCCTTACATCAAGGAGAGTGTGCTACACCTCTACTCGCTCGGCATACATGAGGTGAATATCAACTGTGTGTTTGAGGATGTATGGAAAGAGGGCGATGATGAACTCTTTGAAAATCAACTCATGGATCTTGCTGATGCCATCATTGATAGTGGTTATTATCAAGATTATGCTTGTTCGTTTTTTACAGAACATATGGGAAAGCCTATGGATTGCCAAATGGATAATCAAAATTGGTGTGGCGCAGGTCGAATGCTTGCTGTAGATGCCGAGGGCAATTTCTACCCTTGCACACGCTTTGCCCAATACTCCCTTCGTTCTAAGAAGGCTTGGATTATAGGCAATGTGCGCGACGGAATAGACAAGAACAAGCTTCGTCCGTTTCTCACGCTCGACCGTTGCACACAGTCAACACAAGAGTGTATAGACTGTGAGGTGGCGAGTGGATGCGCATGGTGTCAGGGCGAAAACTATGACGCTGCCGATACGCCAACCATCTATCAGCGCAGCACGGCTATATGCAAGATGCATAAGGCCCGGGTGCGTGCCAATAACTATTATTGGAACAAGCTCTACCGCAAACTCGAAAAGGAGGGTGAGCGTGAAGCCTTTGAAAACAACAAACCTAAGTCGAACGCACCTAAATGTTAAAGCCGATATGATAAAGTACATTGTGATTTTATTGGATGACACATCCACATCGTTCTGTCATTACGCCAATGACAAGACCGTGCGAAGGCCGATGCCGTTGCAGACCTTGAAGGATGGCATACGTTATGCGATGAAGGAGAATCTGAACATACAGTTTGTATATCCGGAGTATACGCTCCCCAAAGAGTATTTGGAGGTGATAGATTCCATTGACCATACGGATATAAAGCCTTTTGGTGTAAGTAATAAAATAGGCAGCACAACCCTTTGTGGGTCGGATATTGTTGTGTTCAATACGTTGGAGAAAGCCGTTGACAGCCAGTTAAGAAGCGATACAACATACGTTGTACGTACTGATAAGGCGTGTCTATTTGCAGGCTGCGACGCATTGGGGACGATTCTTGGTAAGGTTGCACGTTTGAATGTTGTCATTACAGATATTCAGACATTTACCGAAGACGATTTTGAATCGTACAAATCATTGCTTGGCAAGCTTTCGGAAAAGGTGGAACGGCTTTATGTCTCTGGTAGATCGCCGCAGTTGAATCTGCTTACAGACAGGATGATGCTCGACCAAATGAATAACTGCGGTGCCGGAGAAACGACAATAACACTTGCTCCCGATGGTCGCTTCTATGTGTGTCCAGCTTTCTATCAGTCTGCAGAAGGTTACGCTGTGGGTGACCTTGAACATGGTCTTGACATAAAGAATCAGCAGCTATATCGTCTTGACCATGCACCGATTTGTCGTAATTGTGATGCATGGCAGTGTCGGCGTTGTGTATGGCTCAATCGCTTGACTACGCTCGAAGTGAATACTCCGAGTCATGAACAATGTGTTGTGGCTCATTTGGAGAGAAATCAAGCAATGAAATTGTTGAAACGCTTGAAGGCTAAAGGGTTTGGTTTTGACCAAGAGATAAAAGAAATCGATTATTTGGATCCGTTTACAATAAGGCGTGAGTGGTAATAATAAGGATTTATAGAATGAAAAAGTTATTTTATTTAATGTTATGGGGTGCATTAAGTTGCGTTCCATACAATGTGCAATCCCAAAGTTTGGGAAGCCTGTTCGGTAAATTGGGAGAAAGTGTGGCATTGGGAGCTATTTTGAAAAATCCCAATCTTCAGTCTCAGGATATGCGAAACTATATTGCATATGTTAATTCTGGTGACAATTGTATCAATAACGCAAAATATGCAGATGCAATGTCATACTATAAAGAGGCAAGCAACATAATAAATCGAACTTACGATGGAAATTTGAAAAAATTGTATTTCAATTATGGTTGGGGCGATGCTTTGAAACAATCTTATGATTATGCTTATAGTAAGTATAAATTACAACAGCCACAAACAAACAATTCTTATGGTGACAGTGGAGGTTCTTATTATGTGCCATCCACACCGTCTACGGGAAATAACTACTCCAATTCAACAACTCCCAAAAGCAGAACTTGTAATCTGTGCCATGGAACAGGTAGAAAGATAAAGTTGCAATATGCTGCTGGTAAAGAGAAAATTTGTAGTGAATGTGGTGGAATAAAAGTTAGTGCTGGTCATTATCATGTAACTTGTGATTTGTGCCATGGGTCAGGAGTTCTTAATTATTAATTGGTAAATACTTTTATGTTATGAGAAAAAAAATAGTTTTGCTTTTTGTAGCAATTCTTTCTTTAGCATTTTGTTCTTGTGAGGAAGATACTGGGGAAATATGCTTTGAATGTAATGGACTCGGGTTGTGTACCGAATGTGTGGGAACAAAACTCTGTATGGTATGTTATGGTGGCACTGATTTGTATTGCTCTTATTGTAGAAATACAGGTAAATGTCCTCATTGCAAAGGTTCGGGCAAATGTCCTAGTTGTAAAGGAAAAGGAACTCATTAAATATTAGAATATTATGGCAACAAAAAGAATAGTAGGACAGGTTTTGCCTGAAGAACGCGACGAGATACAGCAGCTCTTTGAACGTCGCAACGGATTGAATGAGCTTGCACGTATTGTTACAGCTGACAACATTGAGCTATATGAAAAACTCGTGAAGGATTTGGGTGAGACAGGCACACGTTTTCATCAATGGTGGGAGCGTATGGAACAGAAATACCAGTGGGAAGGTTGCGACGACAGCAGCTGGGAGATAAACTTCAATACATGTGACATATATCTTGTAGGAGGACAATGCGATGGATGCGGTGCTTAGTGTGATGATATTGCCTATGATGATAGGAACGTCGGAACTTCTGCTTATCGGAGCTTTGGTACTCCTTCTGTTCGGTGGCAAGAAGTTGCCGGAAATGATGCGTGGTCTTGGACAGGGCGTTCGCAGTTTCAAGGATGGCATGAAAGAGGGAAGCAAGGCGGAGGATTCTGAGGAAGACGAAAAAACATCGGCTGATGACAAACAATGACAACGGACTTATGACATTCGGGGGGCATCTTGAGGTTTTGCGCAAGATGCTCTTCCGTATTATTGGTGTAGCATTAGTGTTTGCCATTGTGATATTCTGTGCAAAAGATACCACATTCCGTTTGTTGCTTGCTCCGTGTGACAATGATTTTATGACCTATCGTTGGATTGAGAATGTTGCACAGAAATTGGGTATGGAATTTCGTTTCGCCCCATTCCATGTGCAGCTGATAAACACCGAATTGTCGAGTCAGTTTATGACACACGTTTCAACATCTGTGTATCTTGCTTTACTTTTTGCTTCACCCTATGTCGTTGTGGAATTTTATCGTTTTATAGCTCCTGCATTATATGAAAGCGAACGGCATTATTCTGTTGGTGTATCTGTAGCGATATATGTGCTTTTTATGCTCGGCGTACTGATGAGTTATTATGTGCTATTTCCATTTGCATTACGTTTCTTGGGTACTTATCAAGTGATGCCTGATGTCGTGAATCAGATAAATCTCTCGTCATATATATCTACGTTTACTACATTAACGCTACTAATGGGGCTCGTTTTTCAAATACCTGTCCTATCGTTTTTTCTTGCTAAGATGAATATGCTTGAGGCTGGTTTTATGAAGCACTATCGTCGTCATGCTTTCATTCTGATAGCAGTAGTCGCTGCTTTTATAACCCCTCCAGATATATTTACATGTTGTCTTGTAACGCTGCCGATGTATGGGTTGTATGAAATTAGTATTGTGATTGTAGGTAAGGTGAATGCTACAAGCGCTCTTTCAGAGATGCAGTGATCTATTGTACGCAAAAAGCGGCTGTAGGAAATGTATTGTTTCCGTCAGCCGCTTTTGTTATAATCTAACAAACTCAACGCCTTCAGTTGAATACTTTTTGTCTTAATTATAAAGCAAATAGCTCTAATTCATACTTGTTTTTATTGTTAGTTGATACTATTTAATCAATAAGTTCCCCAAGAAAAGTGTAGTGTTTGTGTGAAAGTTCCCCAAGAAAAGTGTGGTGAATGTGTGAAAGTTCGCCGAGAAAAGTGTAGTGAATGCTTGTAGGTTTGCCGAGAAAAGTGTATCTTTGCATTGTAAGTGTCAGTAAATTAGTAAATTAAGTAATTATGGAGCGTAGCATATATTCGAGTTTGAAAAAATGGAAAGAATCGCCAACCCGTAAACCGCTGATATTACAAGGCGCACGTCAGGTAGGAAAGACCTATATATTGAAAGAATTCGGAGCACGCGAATACTCGGAAGTGGTCTATATCAACTGCGACGATAACAACGATATGCAGAATATGTTCGTCGACTATGATGTAGATCGTATCATACGCAGTATGAGTGCAATCTCCGGCGTCTCTATAAAGCCCTCAACCACACTTCTTATTCTTGACGAGATACAGGAAGTGGAGCGTGGACTTGCCTCGTTGAAGTATTTTTGTGAGAAAGCCCCCGAATATCATGTGGCTGTAGCTGGTTCGCTTCTTGGCATAACCCTGCACGAGGGCACCTCGTTTCCCGTTGGCAAGGTGGATATGTTATACATGTATCCAATGGATTTTGAGGAATTTCTGTTGGCTATGGGCAAGGAGCAGCTCGTAGAATTGCTGCGCAATAACAGTTGGGCGGCTCTGACACCATTGCGAGGTATGCTGACCGAACTGTTGCGTCAGTATTATTTCGTAGGTGGAATGCCTGAGGCTGTGAAGACATACGTAGAGCGTGGAGATATATGGGAGGTGCGTTCCATCCATTCTAAGATAATAGATGCCTATCGCAACGATATGTCGAAACACGTGCCCAAGCAGCAGGTGCAGCGCATAAACATGGTGTGGAACTCTATACCGTCGCAGTTGGCTCGCGACAACAAGAAGTTTATCTACGGGGCGTTGCGCAAGGGCGCACGTGCCAACGATTTTGAGATAGCAATACAGTGGCTTGTCGATTCGGGTTTGGTGCATAAGGTGCATCGCATAAGCAAACCGGTTGTGCCGTTGAAGTTCTATGAAGACATGGCTTCGTTCAAGCTCTTTCTGCTCGACTGCGGACTGCTTGGTGCTTTGTCAGAGACACCTCCCGAGCAGATACTCATCGGCGACAATGTGTTTGAAGAGTACAAAGGCGCTTTCACAGAGAACTATGTCCTGCAACAATTAAAGTCGTTGCCGCGCACCTTCGTCTATTATTACAGCAATGACAATTCGACATTGGAGATTGACTTCGTTGTTCAGCACGAAGCGCATGTAATCCCGATAGAAGTGAAGGCTGAGGAAAATCTCAGGGCTAAGTCGTTGCGCCAGTTCGTCACAGACAATGCAGGTCTGCACGGCGTGCGCTTCTCTATGTCCGACTATCGTGAGCAGGATTGGCTGACGAATGTGCCACTGTGGGCTGTAAGGTGGGCGTTTTAAGGTGTAGGTTATTTGCGAAGGCATACATAAACTAAAAATATATTAATCAAAATGTAGGTTAATTAAGTATTATGTTGTACCTTTGTGTATTGCGCCTTAGACAGAAGTTTGAAGATTAAAACCTATTAAAATCACGCGCTATGGATATAAAAGAATTTGCTCAAGAGTTCCAGGAGAACGTAAAAATTGCAGCAGAAATGGGAAATACCGATTTTGACACGGAAGTCGCAAAAGGAATTCTTGAATATATGGAGGACAATGGTGAGGTAAATGCGCCAGAGATATGTACGTTTCAGAAAACGCGCACAAGAATAACTGCGTACGATTACAATGACGAAGCCGAGTCGCTTGATCTATTTTATCTTATAAAGTCGGACACGGTTCTTGGTAAGGTAAACAACAATAAGGTGCAGCAAGGTTTTAATTACCTGATGTCCTTCTATCGTGAGGCGATGAATGGTACATTATTGCGCACAGTAACCATAGAAAACACCGATGAAATTGCAGAGGTAGCAAAGTTGGTGCAAAGCACGAAAGGCTCAATCAGCCAGTTGCGTATCTATGTTATCACCAATGGTCTGACCGACCCTGCTTGTGTCCCTTCGTCCGTTGAATCGAGTGATGATGATTTTATTATCGAGTATAATGTGTGGGATATAAAGCGAGTATATCAGCAACACAATATACGTAGTGGTAAAGAAAAGGTAGAGATTGATTTTCCGATAGAGTATAACACCAAGTTACAGTGCTTGAAAATGAGCGATGAGAATCCGTTTGTAGATGCTTACATGGCTGTCATTTCTGGTGTAACATTGGCTAAGATATACAAGAAGTACCAGCAAGTGTTGTTGGAGAAAAACGTGCGTACATTCTTGCAGTTCAAGGGTAAGGTGAACAAGGGAATCCGCAAGACATTGCGTGAAGAGCCTGATATGTTCTTTTCTTACAACAATGGTATATCAAGTACCGCAACAGAAATTGAAACAAAAAAGTCAGAAGGCACTCTTTACATTACCAAACTGTACGATTGGCAAATTGTGAATGGAGGTCAGACTACGGCATCAATCGCAGCTTCACTTAATGATATGGATGTTGACTTGTCCAAAGTTTTCGTTCCAGTTAAAATCAGTGTAATACGAAATGCTGATGATTCTGATATGATTGTAAAAGCTATCTCCACAACCGCCAATAGTCAGACATCTATTAAAAATTCAGATTTCTCCGCGAATGATCCATACTTGATTGACTTAGAAAAATTTAGCCGTTCTGAATGGGTGCCTAATGATAGTAACAGACCTTATTGTAAGTGGTACTTTGAGCGCACCCGTGGTCAATACATTGACCAGCTGGCGCAATTGAATGGCTATAATGAGAAGTCGTTTAAGATAGAATATCCGAAGAGTCAGAAAATAACCAAAACGGATATTGCGAAATACGAGGCATCATGGAATCTCCATCCATATAACGTATGTCAGGGCGCAGAGAAAAATTATGCTCTCTTTGTTGCAGACATAAAGAGAGAACGTCCAATGGTGACCGCTAATTATTATAGGCAAATAATAGCTAAAGGTATTCTGTTTAGCACCATTGATTCTATTGTGTCGTCTAAAAAATTAGGTGGATACAAGGCAAATATGAATGCTTACTTAATGTCATCTATATCTTTCCTGGCAGGTCAAAAACTTGATTTTGCATACATTTGGAAATATCAAAGAGTACAACAAGAAGTCATAGATAAGGTAGAGGAACTTATCCCATTAGTTTGGGGACATATAACAGGCCATGATATTGCTGGAAAGCAATTTACTGATGTTGGTCCGTGGACTAAGAAACCAGAATGTTGGCATCGTTTAAAGTTAAAACTGGGCGACTTTGACAAGTTTGATGCTGAACTTCTTCAGAAAGAAATAAATGATGACGGATCTTATCTTAATGAGGAACAGCAAAATTGTATTCAAGAAGCAGAATCCGTAGAAGCAAATTATTGGTTTGGTCTTGCAAATTGGGCAAAGAAGAATGATTATCTTACGCCATTAGATCGTAAAAATGCTTTTAACTATGGTACTATGCGTTCGCGTAACAGGTCGTTTAAATCTTTGAAACAAGCCCAAATTGCGCTAAAGCTAATAGAAAAAGCTAAAGAGCTTGGATATAAAGGATAATTTGCAACTTTTGAAGAGAGAAAAGGGAACATGAAGAAAGAAGAATAAGCGATGCTACGAGTGTTGCTTCGGCTGGAATGTTAAATATAGCCCTAAATAAACTCAAATATAATATAGAGAATGCGATGGTAAGGAAGAAGCTTATAAAGGTAACATTTCCTGATGGTACGGTGATATGCTTATCAAGCAGAACCGAAACAATGCTTTCTGTTTAAAAAAAAATAGAAGAAGATAAACTTTCTCTTATAAAAATAAAATGGAAGCATTTACCATTAGTTTCCGTAAACCAATATCTAAAGTTTGGTGAATGGATGAAACCAATCTGTCCAGGGTGCTATTTAAACACCAAATCAACGCCTATCGATAAATATCAACAACTGATAGAGATTGATTCACAACTACAATTAGGTTTAAAGATTGAGTTTGATTATGGGTTTGATGCACAGGATACAGTGGTAAAGAAACCTTTCTCAACAGGTAACCTATTAGTTAAAATGCCAGATGGTGAATATATCGGCAACGAATCAAGTATAGATACTTTCATAGAAGCTATTTGGAAACTTGGCGTAGATGACATCATGCGTAAAGGACTAACATTGAATGATCGTCAACTTATAACAAAGAATAAGATGTATGACAATCAAGTCCAAATAGATACAGATTGTTGGGTTGTGGTACCAATGTATAATAAAGAAAAACTAAAGTTGCTGCGAGTAATAGGTGCAATGTTGCACAAAAAAATCGAAGCATCATTAATATAATATTTTATGGAAGAAGTAAAGCGAGGTAGAGCGAAAAAGAAACTTTTAAGAGTTACCTTTCCCAATGGCAAAGTCCTATGTTACAAGAATACAACCGAAACAATGATTGCAACAATGCAGGAATTGGGAGTTGATATTATGTCTAAAGTAAAACTAGAACTATGTCACTTACCATTATTGTCTAAAGAAATACATCCCAAATACAAAGAGTGGATGAAGCCTGTTTGCGATGGTTGGTATCTCAACACACAATCAAACTCAGATTCTAAATTTTTGCAGTTAAATGCAATAAATGAGCAATTGTCTTTAGGTTTAACCGTAGAGTTAGGTGATGATTTTGAAACTCAAGACAACCCTAACAAAGAAAGGCGCACTAAAACTAAAGACAAATTGTTGGTAAAATTTCCTGATGGACAATATTTTGCCAATAATTCAGCAACAGATACCTTCCTTGAAGTAATATGGGAAATAGGTGTAGATAAAATCAAGCAAAAAGAAATGTCTTGGTGTGGCAAGCCACTGATAACGACATCAAAGATGTTTAACGGGCAAGTACAGATTGACAATCAGCGATGGATTATTGTACCCAACACAACCAAAGATAAAGTAAAACTGCTTAGAGTTATCGGTGCGATATTGCGTATTAATATGGAAATCACCTCAATCTAAATGGATTTCTCAAAAGTCTTCCAAGATAATATCAAACTCCGCCCCCATCAAATTGATGCTAAAGCTAAAATATTAGATGCGTGGAGCAAATATGACTCAGTGATATTGCAGATGCCAACTGGTACGGGAAAGACCTATCTGTTTACGTCACTGATAAATGATTTGTTGTATAATTACACAAAACTTCACAAGGAGATAAATATATTGGTAGTTGCCCATAGAACGGAATTACTGGATCAGATTTCAGCAACCTTATCACGATTTGGCATACCTCATGGTTTTATACAAGGAAAACGCGAACAACATCTTTGGAAGAGAGTTCAAGTGGGCAGCATTATGTCGCTTCTTACCGAGAAAAATATCAACAACGTAAATAGAGGTAGATTTGATTATATCATAGTAGACGAGGCGCATCATTCCCTTGCAGATACTTATATTAAACTCTTCAATTTATTTCCAGAAGCAAAGAAGTTAGGAGTTACCGCAACTCCGTGGCGATTGAATCACGAGTCTTTTTTATCACTATACCAAAACTTAATAACATCACCGCAGATTTCTTGGTTTATAAATTGTGGACTTTTGTCTGATTTTGATTATGTATCAATAAAGCCAAATTCGGAGGTTCAAAGGCTTGTCGATAATTCAGAAGTTTCTATGACTGGGGATTTCTCTAACGTAGATTTGGATAACACATTTAACAATCAACGAATTCGTTCTAAGCTATATGAGTCATACGAGAAATTTGCTAAAGGTAGACAGGGTATAATCTACGCAATAAACAAGCGTCACGCAGCAAAAATCGCAGAGCTATATAATACACATGGTGTTAATGCTGTAGCCATAGATTGTGATACTCCGAAAGATGTACGTCAAGATCTAATAGCATCCTTCAAAGAAGGAGAAATAAAAGTATTGGTAAATGTTGATATTTTTACAGAAGGATTTGACTGTCCAAGCGTAAGTTTCATCCAATTAGCTCGTCCAACAAAATCACTGGCGTTGTACATACAACAAGTAGGACGTGGCTTGCGTGTGCTACCAGATAAAGGAAAAACCATCATTATTGATAACGTCGGACTATATAATTACTTTGGTTTACCAGATGCAAATAGAATGTGGCAATACCATTTTAAAGGGCACGAAAGCGTTGTGCATGAAGAACGTGAGACAAATTCAAGAAATCCAGAACGTGAACTTAATTTCGATTTAGATAAAAGCAAGTTTGCTGAAGATGACGAGAATATGGAGGTGGTACGTGGTGCTTACGGATATCCCAAAATTATGAGTAAGAATGTGGTAAAAGTGCCTTCTAAGCCAATAATTACAGAGATTTCTTTATGTGATTACTACCTTGTGCGTGGAACAAAAAACGCTTTCAAAGTATATCCATTTGTAAAGAAACGCGGAAAGGCAACACCTGCTGTAGGCAATTGTGTATATGAATACAATGAAGAGAAACAAAGAATTGTATTTAGCAATGACACTATAACGAATTACAAATTAGTGGATAATAATATCAAGTTGCAATCACTTTTATCATTTATTGCTATGTTGGCAGACATCAGACTTGATGATATATTAAACTTAAATAAGTTAAAGGCGTTGGCAGAAATGGATATAGATGATGAAATAACAATCTTTGAGGTATTGGAACTGATAAGTGTAATTAAACATTAAGCTACAAAACATCTCAATCCGATGCAACTTTAAACAAAATATTGCTGTCCGCTAAAACTCTAAAGGGCGTAATATTTGTGCTCCTTGGAGTTTTAGTGGGCAGCAATAAAATTTAAAAGTCCTCCTATCTTTTTACTTTTAAAAGCAGAGCGTTTTACTTTTTTACTCTTTTACTCTTTTACTTTTTTACTTTTAACCATTACTGCACAACGTACTTCTTTCCGTTTACGATGTAAATGCCCTTGTTGAGTCCGTCGAGGGCGTGGTCGGCATCGTTGGTAGTGCGCACGAGTGTGCCGCTGATGGTGTAGATGCGTATCGGGCGCGGAGTGGTGGGTGCGTTGACAGTGATGATCGACGTTGGGTTCTGGTAGTTGTCGTAGCTGAACGGCACGTTCTGCATGTCGCCCCAGATGTAACGCTCCAGACCAGGATAGTCGACGAATGGGTTGCGGTTCTTCTGCACGCCGTAGGCAGCCGTGTTGCGGTTAATCTCCTTCTCGCTCACGGGGTCCTGCTCTGCCCACTTCAGCAGCAGGTTGAGCGCCCACTCCTTGTAAGCAGGATAAGAGTTGCCGGCGAGCATAGGACACGACCAGCTGCTAATCTTGCTCTCGTAGCACGTAGCCATGTAGAGATAGATGCGCGCGAAGTCACCCTTGTAGATGTCGTTCGGCTCGAAAACGGTGCCCGTGTAACCGGGAGTCTTCGATTTACCGAGTTTGCTGAAACCCTTGTTTGATTTGTACTTGTCGCCGTCTGTTTCGCCGAACGGCTCATGTCCGCGTCTACCATTGACGTATCCGTCGGTTGGCACTACGTGAACGATGTCGCTGACCATAGGCGAAACCTTACCACCGAACCAACTCTTTGGGAAAGAGTGTTCGCGGTTGTATCCGTCGCCCTCCTTCCTGAAACTGCCACCATTGTCGTTGAAGTTGTAGTTGGTTGTGCAGGAGTACATATCCCAGACCTTGCCGTCGTCGCGACGGTCGGTCTTCTGATAAGCCGAAATAAGTCCGTTATAAGATGTAACTTTCGGGTTGCCGATAATCTTTGATAATGCTGTCTTGAGAGCCTTTCCCTTCTTGCCATCAGCAGCGCTGTAGTAGGTGCCACTGTTGTTGGGGCCTTGTGCGAAGGCACCGACGAACGAGAAGATGGCGATAGTGAATAATGATTTGCGTAAAGAAATATTCATCTTTCTGTTTTTTTAGTTGTGTACCAATGTGCCGATTTCCTCGCCCTGCATCACCTTCCTCAGGTTGCCCACGATGTCCATGTTGAACACGTAGATAGGCAGGTTGTTCTCCTTGCACATTGTGGTAGCGGTGAGGTCCATCACCTTCAGACCGCGTGTGTAGATTTCGTCGTAAGTGATGTCGGTGAACTTCGTAGCAGTCGGGTCCTTCTCGGGGTCGGCTGTGTAGATGCCGTCGACGCGTGTGCCCTTGAGCATCACGTCTGCCTCAATCTCGATGCCGCGGAGCGACGAGCCGGTGTCGGTGGTGAAGTAGGGCGAACCGGTTCCGGCAGAGAAGATGCAGACATATCCTGCCTCCATTGCCTCGATAGCCTTCCACTTAGAGTAGAACTCGCCGATAGGCTCCATGCGGATAGCTGTGAGCACCTTAGTCTTCACGCCCAGTGCGCCGAGCGCCGAGCTGAGTGCGAGCGAGTTGATGACGGTAGCGCACATGCCCATCTGGTCGCCCTTCACGCGGTCGAAGCCTTTCGATGCACCGCTGAGTCCGCGGAAGATGTTGCCGCCACCGATGACGATGCCAATCTGCACGCCCATTTCGTGCACTTCCTTAATCTGCTCTGCGTATTCGCCCAGACGAACGGGGTCGATACCGAAGCTCTGCTTGCCCATGAGGCTCTCGCCACTGAGCTTGAGGAGAATTCTCTTGAATTTTGCCATGTTGTATGTTTCGTTTGTTTTATTTGTTATTGTTGGGGTGTTCTCTCTGCTTGGTTGGTGCACCTTAGGGGGTGCAGCTGTCTCAGCTGCACCAACAGAGCTGTTGGTGCAATTCTTTGGTTGGTTGGTGCACTTTTTGGTTGGTTGGTGCACCTTAGGGGGTGCAGCTGTCTCAGCTGCACCAACAGAGCTGTTGGTGCAATTCTTTGGTTGGTTGGTGCACTTTTTGGTTGGTTGGTGCACTTTAGGGGGTGCAGCTGTCTCAGCTGCACCAACAGAACTGTTGGTGCTATCCCTTGATTGGTGCACTTTTTGCTTTGTTGGTGCACTTGAGACAAGTGCACCCCCTTATGTGCCCCCCTTGTGTGCCCCCCTTGTGATGCAAATGTACTGCTTTTTCGTGATGTAGCCAAACCATTATAGGATAAACCTCACTTCCTTCATCCAATACGTGCGTTCTTGCCCGTTTGCGTCGATGAGATGCAGGCATCCGTTGGGTGCAACGCGGCTTATGCGTGCCTCGAAGTGCTCATGCGTGGCGCAGTCTTCGTAGGCGTGCAGCCCCTCGCGACGGAACAGTGCAGCGTTGTATTCGTGGATGATGCCGCTGATGTCGCCCTCGATAGCACGCTGATAGTATTCGTTGAAGCTAAGAAGCACGGCATCAAGCACCTCGTTGAGTGGTGTCTCTATACCTATTATATTATATAGCGATACGGGATTGGGCGCATTGCTGCGGAACACCTGCTGGTTCACGTTCAGGCCGATGCCGTAGACACAACGCTCCAGGGTCTTGCCCTTTACGGTGGTCTCGATGAGCGTACCGCTTATCTTGCGGTCGCGCCAGTAGATGTCGTTGGGCCACTTCAGCGTGATGTGGTCGGTGTACTGGTCGAGCGCCGCCTTCAGTGCCAGTGCGCCAGCCATCGACAGCACGTACTGGTCGGCTACGGCTATGTTTTGCGGACAGGTGAGTATGGAGAACAGCAGGTTCTTGCCGCGCTCGCTCTCCCATGAGTTGCCAGCCTGTCCGCGTCCTGCCGTCTGATATTCAGCCACCGCTACCACCATCTCCTTAGGTGGAGGAATGGGGTGAGCAAGAAGCACATCGTTCGTCGACGTGGTCTCCGTGAGTTTTAGTATCTTCATTTTCAGAGTTTTGAATTCAAAATGCCAAGCACGGGTTGAACGCATCGACGATGTGCTCCACTTGCGCCGTCTCCTTCGTGCCGCCGATTACGGAGATTACGTCGAAGCGCAGTTCGTCGAGCACGTTCAGCATCTTCACATACGAGTCGGCAGCTATGCCGATGTTGCGAATCTTCCTTCGGTCTACAGCCTCCTCGGGCTTTGTAATGACATCCGTAGCTCGCGTCTTCACCTCCACGAATACGATGGTGCGCAGGTCGGGCGACCGCGCTATGATATCGATGTCGCGGTGACCGTCGCGCCAGTCGCGCTCAATAATCTCGTATCCCGAGTTGCGCAGATAGTCGGCAGCCATCTCCTCGCCCCATTTTCCCGTGTCGTTATGCTTTGCCATGTTGTTCGTTTTGCAGGCAAAGGTACTGCTATTTGGAGAGACGACAAAGCAAGTAGGCTTGTTTTTGTTTAATTCGACCTCTACCACGTTACGGAGTAAAGCCACTTTCTACTTCCAAACATGGCAATAGCAGTCGTTTGAATGTTAAAATTGGATGGTATTGATATATTTTTCGTGTAAACCTTGCTTGTTATGATAAAATATCATTAAATTTGCAGTGGCTCTCAAGTCTGTGTGTCAAATTGGGTTCGCTCAATGTCGATAAGCAGACAGCCAACGCCGAGCTGAAAACTGAGAAGTCCAAACAACTTTCTCGGTAATAAGCGGGCAATGGGTGGGAAGAGAGTCAAGACATAATAGAAGGCGTTTATCTTACGCTGTGTTTGAGACGAGTCGAATCTTGCAAACATTCTGAATTATAGTCTCGAATATGGTCAACGGTAGATGTCCCGGGTGTGATTTATCAATCCCCGTGGAGACCTTGTAAGCATAGATTGTATCCTTTGGGGATGCAGTAAAATGTATTATATAGGTCTCTTTACGGTACTGATTTTCATATCGGCGTGGGCTCTGACGTTGTCTGTTCGACTATAATAGGCAATGCAAGAGCCTCGACTCGTGGAATGGACAACAGGACGATTCCACGCTTTTTTGTGTCAAATAGTTGCGGACTTAACGTCAGACATAAAAAACGATATGAACGCATTGCTTAATGCGCATACTCCCAAAGGTCGAAGCAAATCTCCTCACGTTGGACTTACCTCCAACGTCCTCCCCGAAGCTCAACGCTCACAAACAGGGGTGTCCTCGGACTATGTGCAAAAGGCAGATCACGAATGGTTCGTGTTGCGAGTTACATACAACAGAACACAGAAAGCTTGCGACATCATATCTACAGCCAATGTGCAGTCATATATGCCTATGCATTATATAATAAAGAAAGAGATTGGGAAGAAGAAGCGAATGTTACAGCCTCTTCTTCCCAATCTCTTTTTTGTATATGCTACAAGGGAGACTGTAAACTCCATTATCAAGAAAAAGGGAGAAGAGACCTCTGTTTTAAAATTTTATCTTGATAAGACAAAACCATTGGAGGACAATGGCAAACATCCCCCTCTCACAATTCCATTTACATCAATGACGAACTTTATCAAAGCTACAAGTACAGACAGTGAGCATGTACGGATAGTGTCCGCGGAACAATGCCACTATAAAAGTGGTGATATGGTAAAGGTGATTGGTGGAGAATTTAAAGGGGTAACAGGTCGGGTAGCTCGTATTGCAGGACAACAACGTGTTGTGGTAGAAATATCAGGGCTATGCTTAGTCGCAACAGCTTATATACCAAATGGATTTTTGCTTAAAAACAAATAATGAAAATAGAAAAAACAACATTAAATCATGAAAAGATTTTTTTATTATTCCTTATGCATTATAGCAATTCTTGCTATATGTTGTTGTACTAGACCTAGCGAAACAGCAAAAGTCTATACACTTGCACCTTTTGAGAAGCCTTGTACTAAAGACCTTACTCTTTGTGGTTATAAAACTACAAGCAAAGGCAAGATACTAACAAAAGGTCAAACATCTGCCTTAAAAAGAATTATTGAGAAAAAGAGCAACTACAGATCTATGGACTCTTCTCTAAAAACACCTTTCGCACCACACATCGCATTTGAATTCAATGAAAACAACAAACTAAAAAAAACATTGTTGGTTGGGTTCAACAGTGAAGAATGGCAAATGTACTCTTCAGATTCATTACTATTTAAAAGCTATTATAATTGTAGCAAAGAATTACTTATATTGGGTTTAAGCATATTCCCTAATGACAAATATTTGAACACTTTATATAACACAATTAAATAAATATGATGAGAAAGTTTTTCTGTCTATCTTTTTTGTGCTTATGTCTAACGATAAACATTAAAGCACAAACACTCCATGCAATTGTTTTTGCAGATACGAATGATCCTAATATTGGAATTTTCGATAAACAGGATTATACCAATATGACATTGGAAGTAAACACTATCGCATCAGCAACAAGCATGAAACTAAAAAAATATTTCTATAAAGATGATGCTTGTTCTATAACAAACCTAACCAACACATTAGAAAATTTAAGAACAGAAAGCAATGATGTCGTTATCTTTTATTATTCAGGACATGGCATTCGGTCTATTGATGATAAATCGTCATATCCACAAATGTGTTTAGGCAGTCATTATCAACAGAATTTCTATCCTCTAGAGAAAGTTCTTTTCAAATTAAAGCAGCAAACAGCAAGACTTAAAATTGTTATAGGTGATTGTTGCAACTCTATTGGCAGTGGAGTTTCACCAAAAGATTATGCAACGAAAGGAGCTACTATTCTGACAAAAGAGCCAGTTAATACTTATAACAATCTGTTTAAGAACTATAAGGGCACTATTATTGCAACGGGAAGTCAACAAGGTGAGAATTCAGGAACCGTATCATGGAAAGACGGAAGCCCTGCAGGAGGTGCTTTCACCATTTGCCTTCTAACAGTGTTGCAAGGTTCTGCATCAAACGGATTAGAAACTAATTGGGAGGAAATATTGGAAGTAACAAAACAAACAACAAAGCAGTTGCGCCCCCACACACCTATTTATGATATTAATGTAAAACCGATAAACAACGAACACCAAAATACAACACCTCAAAACCAAGCATCTGCCACATATGACGACGAAGAAATTGACCGTATAGAACTTCTCACAGCTATTGGTAACGAGGCAAATAGTATTAACGAACGTATACAGATAAAAGACACAGCCCTAAAATACGTGTTTGCAACCCCTGAAACTAAAGTAGAAATTGTTGGTCGTAACGGAACAACTATAGTAGCAACAGAAAAAGCTATCGACTTCATGATAAGACTGTGCACTACACACAACTTGATAAGCCTTGTTGAAGTTGATAGTCAAAAGAACGACAACGGACAATACACATATCTAAAAATACATGAAATTTATAAAAAGTAAAATCACTATGAAAAAAATCATTTCTTTATTAATCCTCTTTTTTACCGCTTTCCCTGTAGCAAATGCACAGGTGAACGACTTGTCAGAAAGTGATATCCAAGCATTTAAAGACCGCGTAGGCGAAGTTATTGATATGTTCCAAAACAACCTTTCTATATTGGGAAGCAAAAAATATTCAATCAAGGTGAAAGGAGTCTATAAAAAGAGTGTACTAAAACTCTTTATTGGTGAGGGCGAAGCATACACATCTCCTGATGGACAACATTGCGAAGGCGTTTCTATGCAAGTTTCATCAATAAGAAATGGAAAAGAGACAAAGCGCAAGATTTTTCTTAAAAAGTATCTTGACAATCTGATAAAACTTCCATATGCAGAGGTAAAACTAACAAAAGCTGACACATACAGAATAAGTAACATCTATAAAGTTGGTGACCATTACGAAGCAACAGCCACCATTTTCCAAAGATTTGAAGGATTTATTGGTGGTGACAATAAAAAAGTATATAGAGACGTCACACAGAAAAATATAAAAGTTTATGTCATTCCTGAAAACGACTATGTTCTTGGTCAACATTGGAGTGTTCGACTTGGCGATATTGAAGTAAATGAAACCCAAGGACTCTGATTAAGGTTGTAAATGACATTGCTATATGCTTAATAAAATTTTATTGACAATTTGCTTATTTGCATTGTCTACACAAATTATTCATTCACAGACTTTGTCTGTTCCGATTAACGAAAACTTCATAAAGGGCAGAGTTAAACAAATGGACGAGTTTTTCGCCCGTTTTAATATGGAGGAAACATGGGATGGACATAAAATAGCCAACAAAAGTGATAAAGATTATAGACGAAAATACCTTGCCACATTGTTTGACGAATCACAGTTTCGTAAGAACAACGGCAGTATGGACGATTTAGCCTCGTCATTTATCAGTGAAGTGGTAGATAACAACTACATGCTTAATTATGAGGACTCCACTTGGACTGCTGAAGTTTTATGTACGGCTTTAATTGGCTCCAAGAGACATAACATCCGTTTGTTTCTGCATACACAGAAAATATGTCAAGGGGAATACAAGTGGGTGATATTCAATGTTTCGGGCAAGCCTTTTGATTTAAACACACAGGATTCAAAAGCACCAATAATATCTCCAATGGAGCATGAAATTGGATTCATCGGTCTTACTACAATTTCAAACAAGGCATTATGTTCTGTTTCAGCATTTGACAATGTCTCATTCACAGCTGATCGGTTGTCTATGTTTGCAGCATTGCTGAACAATAATCTTTTAAAAATAGAAACCATAGACAATGTATCCTTCCACTTTTTTACAATCTCTGGATTCTCCTTCAAAGTAGAACGGGTTGAAAGAAGAGGTTCGTACAATACGGGGTGGCTTATAACAAAACTAAACAAAATACAGTAACAAAAGTGATATGACAAAGAAAACCTATTTGATTATATACATCTTACTATTATGTTTCATACCGATGAACATGATGGCTCAGAAGCAAATAAAGCTTACCGCTAATGACAAAGAGCGTATAGTGAAAAAAGTAAAGAAATATTGTGATATGCTAATAACATTTTCGAGTGACATCGAAAATGTAGATAAGATGGAACAAATTACGGAGCTATGTGAGAACGACAAAGTGCAAACTTTTGATGATCTCTCAGATTTAACCAAAAAGAATAATGGTGAATACCATTCGATTCCACTCTTCCAATATCTGCAGAATATCACAACAAAATATGAGAACTCAATACAAATGTCATTCACAGACATTAAGTGTGAACGTACAGTGTCTGAGCCTGCAATTAATAAGGACATAGATGGTAACGCCTACGCTATTGTACATGTTGTAAAAACAATGAAAAGTAAGGGACTTAATATAAAACTACCCTTGAAGATAACCGTCAACCTGCGTACTATGAAGATTGGCGGTACAGTGTCTGAAACCTATGAAGACCCACAAATGCTTTACCTAAAAGGTCTGGAAGCAAGAAATAATAATGATTTTAAAAAAGCCATAGAATATTTTGAAAAGTGTTTTTCTTATAAATCATTTGCCAACCGTTATCGAGCAATGACAATGTTAGGATTTGTTTATTCTACAATGCGAGATTGGGAAAAATGCATTAACAGCTTAGAGATTGCTTCTGAACACGATCCCGTAGGAGGCATTTTTTTAGCTAATATATATATATGGGAAGAGGGTTTGTAATTCCTGCAAAATATTACAAACCTTTAAAAGCTCTCACTATATTAGAAAAATATTCTGAGAATCGAGACAAAGATTTTCCAGATGTGCAGGCTATGGCATATCTTATGTTAGGTATAATTTATGCACAAGGAGAAATTGTGCCACAAAATTTAGCCAAAGGCTTGGAGTATATGACCAAAGCACATACTTGTTCTTTAGAAGCAAATAACTTATTCTACTGCTATTTAAGCGATTATCTTTCTATTGGATTTATGACGATGGGCAACCAAAATATGACTGAAGCACTCGATAGATTATGTGTATTAGAGTCTCAACTAACAACATTTTTGGCTGACCAAACTGATGAAACAAAGCAGACTTCTAAATTTCAAGTTTATCTAACAATAGGACTTTTGTATGCAGAAAAACAAGATAAGACAAACGCTCTCGAATATGTTAAGAAGCTATTAGCATTAGAAATGCCTGAAGCTTATTATAGTATTGCTGAAATATATAAAAAAATAAAATTATACGACACTGCCTTTTTATATTATAAGCTAGCAGCACAGAACAACGATGTACAAGCAGCATATTTTATGGAGTTATATTATATGCCTGATCCGGAGATTGATGATGAAGCCGATGAATTTTATAAATATCTTTGTACTAATAGAGGTGACAAAGACAACCAGTTGTGTCTATACTGGATGCAAAAGGGTGCAGAATTAGGCAATTCTCAGTGTATGGCACACCTAATTTATTTCTATCTTAATAAACCACAAGTAGTGCCATACAATTTAAAAGAAGCAACATATTGGACTTGTAAGTATTTAGACGTATTGCCATATTATAGTGATGGCCCATATACTTTTGGACAGCATATACCCTATCGTATTTACAAAGAAAAAGATAAGGAAGCACTGGCAGAACTTAACAAGATGGCAAATGCAGGCAGTCATTCGGCAGAACTGATGAAATTTATATATTATTATTATGTTGATGAAGAGCATAAAGATACGATTGCTGCAATCGAAGCATTAACCCAAATCGCAGAACAAGGATACTTCCCTGCTCTAAACCAGATGGCAATAATTACAATCGAACAAAAAGATTCTATTAACAGCTTGTATTGGATAAATAAAATGATAGAACAAAACAATCCTATCGGCTATCTTAATCTTGCTAATTATGAACAAGACATAAAGAAAGATAAAAAGAAAAGTTTTGAATGTCTACTTAAAGCTTATGATATGAAATGTCCAACAGGAGCGTATTTTATCGGAGAAGCTTATAGAATTGGTGACTATGGAGCAGAAATCAATTTAGATAAAGCAAAATTCTACTTCAACAAAACGTTAGAGTTCATGCCAGACTACTCTGGAACAATATATGACATTTATGCCGATAGTGCAAGGATATATTTAAAACAGATTGAGGAGATTATGCTTGCGGAAACACCATACACTTCGACAGGAGAAACCTATATAAATAATCTGGAACAACTAACCAATACTTCAAAAACCCTTGAATGTAGAATTGAAGAAATCGAAAATGTATCAAAATTATTTGCTTCAGATGAAGCTGTCATAAAAATTGTTGGAAACAATGGTACTACAATTGTTTCAACAGAAACATCTAACGATTTTCTTCTAAGACTTGCAACAACTAACAGGAAAATAAAATTAAAAGAAGTTTCATGTAAAAAAGATAATAAAGGCAAGATAACTGAATTGATTTTGCAAGAAATGGTCATATAGAAATTATATCAGCTATAATAAAAATCCCTTCAACTCATAATTGTAAAATAGAAACAAGAGTTGAAGGGATTTCTCATATACTTTTCACGCAAATACAAAACTTGAAAAATTCCGCAAAAAATATTATAGAGAAGTGAAACGTCGGAATTGTGCGTTCTATAGAATCCGCTCAATCCATTGTTTTACGTACCATAACAAAGCATGAGGTGCACAATAAAAATCAGCCTCTGCTTGGAATTATATAAGTGACAAGACTTCATATATTTTATTAATAAAACTGCTGCTAATAGGATTAATGGTTGTTATATTTGGCATTCATTATCGTAACTTATATGTTTAAATGACCAAGGAAAACACTCCTGACTTAATGACATTCGGCGGACATTTAGAGGTGTTTCGTTTGGCAAAGTATAGGAAACATGCTTTAATCGTTATATTATAAAAAAATAAGTACGCTTATTTTGTGTTGTCTTTCTTTTGCATTATCTTTGTATTCACTTTTTTAGTTGCTTAGTATCTACGATGTATATATTAAGTATCTACGATGTACTTATTAGGTATCCACTTGAAGACATAAAACGACATGGAGAATACAGAACAGCAGAAGAAGGACGAGCAGTTTATGCGTCGTGCTCTGGTAGAGGCAGAGGCGGCACGCGACGAGGGGGAGATACCCGTTGGCGCGGTTGTCGTGGCTGGCGACCGCATCATTGCGCGTGCGCATAACCTCACGGAGACACTTGGCGACGTGACGGCACACGCCGAGATGCAGGCGATAACGTCGGCTGCTAATCAGCTCGGTGGAAAGTATCTCACCGACTGCACGCTCTACGTCACCGTTGAGCCTTGCATCATGTGCGCCGGTGCCTTGGGCTGGGCGCAGGTGCGGCGCGTGGTGTATGGTGCTGCAGACGAAAAGCGCGGTTTCCGCGCCTTCGCTCCAAAGGCTCTGCACCCGAAGTGCGAGGTGGTGAGTGGCGTTCTGGAGGAAGAGTGCCGAACGCTGATGACCGAGTTCTTCAGGTCGAAACGCTGAAATAAGAAAACTGTTTAACAACCCTTTCTTTTAGATATTAGAATGAACAACAAATCAGAAACAAAACACTCTTGTTGTGGCGGAAGGCAGAACTTCTGGCTGTGGCTTGGCGCATTGGTTGTGGGCTCGTGCCTCGGATTGCTCGGCGTGGAGTGGGTGAACACGATGGCTAACTTCGTGGCTACCATCTTCACACGTCTCTTCCAGTTTATAGCTGTGCCGACCATAGCACTCGCCGTGACAACAACACTCGCAACGTTCGGTATGCAGCGCGAGACACGTCGCATCTTCCGCCATACCATCAGTTACACGCTGCTCACCACCATCGCGGCTGCAGCCGTAGGCATGGTGCTCTATATCATCATCTCGCCCGACAACTTGCCGATGGAGATGGTGAATGGTAGTCGGCTGGGCGACTCGGTGCCGCAGGAGGTGACCAATGGGTCGTACTACGACTATATGATTGGTATCGTGCCCGACAACTTCCTGCGCCCGTTTATTGAGGGCAATGTACTGTCGGTGCTGCTCATCGCCGTGGCTGTGGGCTTGGCGTTGGCGAAGATGCCCGAGGGGGAGAACAAGATGCTGCTTATGCGCGGACTCTCCGCGCTGCAGGACGTGGTGTCGCGACTCATACGCTGGCTCATCGCTGTGCTGCCTGTTGGCATCGTGGCGTTCGCTGCGCAGCTGTCGGCAGAGGTGTCGGCAGGCACGGTCGTAGCATCGATAGGCAAGTACGTAGCCGTGATATTGGGTGGTAATATGCTGCAGTTCTTCGTGGTGCTGCCACTGTTCCTCGTGGCTCGCGGACTCAACCCCGTGCACGTTATGCGCCGCATGATGCCGGCTGTGCTCATGGCGCTGTTCACAAAGAGTTCGGCTGCCACGCTACCCGTGACGATACAGACCTCTGAGGAGCGACTTGGCGTGGACAGCAAGGTGGCGCGCTTCGTGCTGCCCATCTGCACAACCATCAACATGAACGGTTGTGCTGCGTTCATCTTCGTGACATCGCTCTTCGTGATGCAGAACGGCGGTGTGGAGCTGTCGCTGCCCGTGATGCTGCTTTGGCTGTTCATCTCCGTGGTGGCTGCCATCGGCAACGCCGGAGTGCCGATGGGCTGCTTCTTCCTTACGCTCTCGCTGATGTCGGGCGTGGGTGCGCCGGTTGCGATAATGGGTGTTATACTGCCCGTCTTCACGGTGCTCGATATGATTGAGACCGCCGAGAATGTGTGGTCGGACTCGTGCGTCGCGGCAATGGTGGATAAGGATATGAAGAAATGACGGGCGGTGTTTTCCCGCTGATGCTGATAAAACAAAAAGATGGAGCCAACGATTGTTGACTCCATCTTTTTATTTTAAGCCGAACTAAGCCTTCTTAGGCCTCTTTGGGCATTTTATTTTAGGCCGAACTAAGCCTTTCTAAGCCTTACTAAGCCTCTTTGGGCATTGTTAACTTGCGTTTACTTGTTTTCTGCGTCAATAGCCTTTATCTTCTGGCGAACCAGTTCGAGGTCGTCGCGTAGGTGCTGCACCTTGCGGTTCATCTCGTCGATGAGGCTGTTGCCCTTCTTAGAGCTTGCGTTGAGGAAACCGAGGTTGTTCTCGTAGGTCTGTATCTCCTGCTTGAGCTGGTCGAAGCGGCGAACCAGACGTCCGCGCTCGTTGTCGAGAGCCTCTTCGCCACGCTTTGCCACGTTCTTGATGTTAGCCTTGAAGTCGTTCAGACGGCGGCGCTTTGTAGAGATGTTCAGCTCCTTGTAGATGCGGTCGAGCACTTCGTGATAAGCCTCGTAGAGCTTATCCTTCTCCTTGTACGGCACGTGTCCCACCTTGTTGTACTCCTCGGTGAGTGCCTGCACCTTCTCGCGTGTAGCTTCGGCAGCGTTCTCAGCGAGTGCTTTCAGCTGCTCGATGATGCCCTGCTTCTTCTCGAGATTGGCGTGCTCCTCGTTGCGCTGACCGGCACCGGCTGCGTTGCGAGCCTCGAAGAACTTGTTGCATGCGCCGAGGAAGTCCTGCCAGAGCTGGTCGCCGAGCTTCTTCGGAACCATGCCAATGGTCTTCCACTCCTTCTGCAGCGCGATGAGCTTGTCGCTTGTAGCCTTCCAGTCGGTGCTGTCGGCGAGTGCCTGCGCCTTCTCCACAAGTGCCTTCTTCTTCTCAATGTTCTCTGAGAAGGTAGCCTTGAGTGCCTTGAAGTATTCAGCCTTGCGTCCGAAGAAGTCGTCGCAGGCAGCGCGGAAACGTTCGAATATCTTCACGTTCATCTTCTGCGGAGCGAAGCCAATGGTCTTCCACTCGTTCTGTATGTCGATAATCTCCTTAGAGTGCTTCTCCCAGTCGGCAGCGCCCTTGTTGTCGGTCTTGCAGAGTTCCTCAACCTTCTCGCAGAGGGCAGTCTTGCGTGCGAGGTTCTCCTCCTCCTTAGCGCGGAGGTCCTCGAAGTGCTGCTGGTGGCGCTTGTTGATTACGGTAGACGCAGCCTTGAAGCGTGCCCATACCTCCTCGCGCAGCTCCTTAGCCACCGGTCCGATCTCGCGGTACTGCTGGTGGAGCTCCTGAAGCTGGTGGAAAGCGCTGATTACGTCTTCCTCGTCGGCGAGCTTCTCTGCTGCCTCGCAGAGCTTTGTCTTCAGCTCGAGGTTCTTCTTGAAGTCGTACTCGCGAGCCTCAGAGTTGAGCTTGAGCAGGTCGTAGAACTGCTCTACGTATAACTGGTAGTTGCGCCAAAGCTCGTTAGCCTTGTCAGCCGGCACGTTCTTGATGTCCTTCCACTGCTGCTGCAGCTCCTTGAACTCACCGAACGACTTGCCTGCCTCGTCGGGCGATGTAGCCATGGCTTTGATTTTCTCAATTATTTCGAGTTTCTTCTTCAGGTTGGCTTGCTTTTCAGCCTCCTGCTGCTGCATAATCTGCGCACGTTTCTCGCGGATTATAGCCATTTGCGCCTTGAAAGTTTCCTCGGTTTCGTCGGGCAAAACCTGATAAGCTTCAGGGTTTCCACCGCCGTTGATGTATTCCTTCAGGCGTGCTTCACGCTCTGCGATGTGGAGTTTGTAGAATACTGTCTTTAAAAGGTCGATTTCCTCCTTAACTGGAGCTTCGTCGCTTGCGACGATTTCCTTCAGGCGGTCAACGACTTCTTGTTTAGTTTTGTAGACTTTTGTGTTCTCTACTTGCTGAACGTCGGCTGCAGCGGTCTGCTCTACGGCAGTCTGCTCCACGTTCTGCTCTTCTTGTGCACCTTGCAACAGGGCGTTTTCTTGAGAGTCCATCATTTAACTGTTTTAAGTTTATGATAAGGGTAATTCACACGAATGTGGCGCGAAGCCACATCCTCACATTATTTATTATAGACTGCAAACTTAAATAAAATATTTTGAATAGCGACAAAAAACGCAATTTATTTTTGCATTTTGCTTTAAAGCAGTCGCTTATGTCGCAGTATAATCCACGAAAGGGCTGATATTATCACCGAGATAAGTATCGCCACGATGAAGCCGAACGGGTATTCTTCCATGCCGTTGATGAGGTTCATTCCGAAGAATGAGGAGATGAGCGTAGGCAACATCATGATGATTGACACGGAGGTGAGCGTACGCATCACGGTGTTCATGTTGTTGTTGATGATGGATGAGTAGGTGTCCATCGTCGATTCGAGGATGTCGGAGTAGATGTTCGTCGTTTCACGAGCCTGCGACATCTCGATGTTTACGTCCTCGATGAGGTCGGCATCCAGTTCGTCCACCTGCAGCTTGAACTTCAGTTTGGCAAGCAATGTCTCGTTGCCACGGATAGATGTGACGAAGTAGGTGAGTGAGTCCTGCAGACGCGAGAGTGCTATGAGCGACTCGTTGTTCACGTTGTGGTCGAGGTTGTGTTTCGCTTTCTCGATGAGCGTGTTAATCTGCTTCAGGCGTTTCAGATACCACACGGCAGAAGAGAGGAAGAGGCGGAATGTCATGTCAACATAGTCGGTAAATCCCTCGCCGCGCTTCTGGTGGTAGGACACGAAGTCGATCATCATGTTCGTTTCGTAGTAGCACACGGTGATGGTCACGTCGCGTTTGTGAATGATGCCGAGCGGCACGGTGGTGTACGGCGTACGTGAGCGTATCTCCTTCACGTATGGGATACGAAGGATGATGAGCATCCAGCCGTCGTCGTACTCGTAGCGGGCACGTTCGTCGGTATCGCTGATGTCGGAAAGGAAATAATCGGGTATGTTAAACTCGTCTTCCAGCAATTGCTGGTCTTCTTCTGTTGGACATGTAACTTGTATCCAGCAGTTCGGCTGCCACTCTTCGATTTGTTTGAGGGTAGAATTGGTGTTCCAGTATGTTCTCATAAAGCTGTCTCCTTGGGTTAAACGATGCTTGGGAGACCGCATTGTGAGAGCGTCCTCCTGCATTACAAATTCGGGTTTTCCGCGTGATAGTCGTCCATAAATTAGTTACACTTTGATTTAACGCCTGCAAAGTTACGTATTTTTGTCGAATAAGTCTTCCTCGTAGCTGTGTTTTTTGCACAAAAGGATGCAAAAAACATAGGCGCTTTCGATTTTTATTAGTACTTTTGTCGTTAGAGTTAGATAAACGTTTCAATTCGATTGCTGCACCGGCTTGAGTGTAGCGTAACAATAAAAGTACAGCTATGAAGAAGCTAATCGTTATGTTGAGTCTGTTCTGTGCGTGCACGATGCAGGCTCAGGAGCAGAAACACTCCACATTCTATTATCAGCGTGCCACTCTGTTTGAGGCGCTGCCTACCAGCAAGAGCGACATCATCTTCCTCGGCAACAGCATCACCAACGGTGGCGAGTGGGCAGAGCTGCTGGGCAATCCGCACGCCAAGAACCGCGGTATCAGTGGCGATACAACCCAAGGCGTACTCGACCGTCTGAGCACTGTGACAAAGGGCAAGCCGGCGAAGATATTCCTGCTCATCGGTACCAACGACTTTGCGCGCGGCAAGAGCATGGACGAGATTGTGAAGAACGTGGAGAAAATTGTGGAGCGCGTGAAGCGCGAGTCGCCTGCGACGAAGCTTTACGTGCAGAGTGTGTTCCCCGTGAATCCGAAGTTCAACAAGTTTTCTGGTCACATGAACCGCCAGAAGAATATTCCTGCGCTCAATGCAAAGATAAAGGCTGTTGCCGCACGCCACGGCGTTACATACATCGACGTGTACAAGTCGCTCGTAACGCCTTCTACCGACGTGATGAACCCGGAGTACACCAACGACGGACTGCATCTGCTCGGCAAGGGATACCTGAAATGGGTGGAGGTGCTGAAACCGTATCTGAAGTAGTATTTGTAGACTCTTAACAGTATGAAGCATAAAAAGTTATTCGTCACCCTTGGCGCCACCCTTGCGCTCTTCCTCGCCATAGTTACGGCAGGGTCGTTCTACCTCGTCGACTATGCCCTTGTGAGTGCTGAGCGCGAGCGCAACTCCAACTTGGCACAGATAGAGAAGCGTTTCCCCGAACTGAAGTCGTGGGTAGACAGCTTGCAAGCCGTGGGCGCACTGCGCGATACGTTCGTTGTGATGCCCACAACGGGTAAGCGTGCCCATGCTTTGTTTGTTCGTTCGCCACGTGCGAAGGGGCGCACCGCCGTGCTTGTGCATGGCTATTGTGATAACGCCACACGTATGTTGCCCATCGCACGCATCTACAATCGCGAGCTTGGGGCTAACGTGCTGCTGCCCGACCTCTATGCGCACGGACAGAGCGACGGCGACGCAATACAGATGGGATGGAAGGATCGCCTCGACGTGCTGCACTGGATAAGCCTGGCACCCGAACTGTTCCGCACCGAAGCCGACTCGATGCGCCTTGTGGTGCACGGCATCTCGATGGGTGCCGCTACGACGATGTGCGTCAGTGGCGAACAGACACCGCAGTACGTGAAGTGTTTTGTGGAGGACTGTGGATATACGAGCGTGTGGGACGAGTTCTCGAACGAAATATCTGCCCGCTTCTCGTTACCAAACTTCCCACTGATGTACACTGCCTCGTGGCTTGTGCAGGCAAAGTACGGCTGGAGCTTCAATGAGGCATCGCCACTGAAGCAGGTGGCGAAATGCCAGAAGCCGATGCTCTTCATACACGGCGACAACGATACGTTTGTGCCCACCTGGATGGTGTATCCGCTCTACGAGGCGAAACCGCAGCCTAAGGCACTCTGGATAGCACACGGCAGCAAGCACGCCGATGCGTATGGCGACTATAAAGAGGAGTACACGCACAGAGTGGTGGAGTTTGTAGAGAAGTATATGTAAGAGTCTTGGCATGGTTCTAAAGTAAAAAAGGTAAAATGCAGCTGCGCATTTTACCTTTTTTGCTCTTTCACCTTTTTTACTCTTTTACTTTTTTACTCTTTTACTTTTAAAACTATCTCCTTCGCTGTGCGCTCCGACGGACTGTCAGCACCAATCTTCTGCCATACCTCCTCGTAGCCGGCAAGCATCTGCAGGCGTGGCTCGCCGTCGGGAAGTAGGCGTGTGAGTTGCTCGGCTACGTTAGCTTCGGAGAACGTGTTAGCCACCAGTTCGGGCACCACCTCGCGGTCGGCGATGAGGTTGACGAGCGACACGTATTTCACCTTTAGCACCAATGGGCGTAGCAGTCCTACAAGTTTGGGCAGCGCGGTGTTGTAGCACACCACCTGCGGAACGCGGAAAAGTGCCGTCTCGAGCGTAGCCGTGCCACTCGTGACGAGTGCCGTGTGGGCATGAGAGAGCAGGGCATAGGTCTCACCGCGCACCACGTGCACGTTGCTTCCGCTGATGTGTGCGTCGTAGAACTCGGGTTCGATGCCTGGTGCCGCAGCAAGCACAAGCTGGTAGTCGGCGAAGCGCTGCGCAGCAGCAATCATCTGTGGCAGTGTGCCCGCTATCTCCTGCTTTCTACTGCCTGCGAGCAACGCTATGATGGGACGCGCATCGAGCCCATGCTGACGGCGGAATGTGGCATCGTCTACGTTGTATGTAGCCTGGAACTGTCTTACCTCCTCCGCAGTAGGGTTGCCTACGTAATGGATGGGGTAGTGGTGCTTCTGTTCGAAGAACGGCACCTCGAACGGCAAAATAGAGAAAAGCTCGTCGACGTTGCGCTTAATCTCCTTGATGCGATACTCCTTCCATGCCCATATCTTCGGTGAGATGTAATAATAAACGGGAATGTGCGTGTTGTTGTGCACGAACTTTGCAATTTTCAGGTTGAAGCCCGGATAGTCAACAAGTATCACTACGTCGGGCTGCCACTCCACGATGTCGCGCTTGCAGAACGCCATGTTGCGCAGAATGGTGCGCAAGTGGAGCAGTACGGTGATGATGCCCATATACGCCAAATCGCGGTAGTGGCGCACACGTGTGCCTCCGACAGCCGACATCAGGTCGCCGCCGAAGAAACGGAACTCCGCAGTGGGGTCTTCCTTGAGCAGAGCTTTCATAAGATGCGAGGCGTGGAGGTCGCCCGATGCCTCGCCAACGATTAAGTAGTATTTCATTTTTAGGTGATGTTTAAGCCGAACTAAGCCTTTTTAAGCCTTGCTAAGCCTCTTTAAGGGTGTGTTTAAGCCGAACTAAGCCTCTTTAAGGGTGTGTTTAAGCCGAACTAAGCCTCTTTAAGCCTTTCTAAGCCTTTGCTAACTAAGCCCTCCCCGATGGGGAGGGTTGGGAGGGGCTCAAAACTTGTTTTGCCAGTTGCGCAGCAGGTCATAATCCGTAACATCGATGCGTGTCGGTGTGATGGATATGTAGCCATGCGTGAGCGCCCAGTTGTCGGTGTCCTCATTCTCCGGCTCGTCGTTGCGGTAGGAGCCAGTCATCCAATAGTAGTCGTAGCCGTGCGGATGGCGCTGTTTTACGCATTCGTTGTACCATGTGCCCATAGCCATGCGACATACTTTTATGCCCTTAAACTCAGTGAGTTTCGGGAAGTTTACGTTCAGGCACACGCCCTTGGGCAGACCCTCGCTGAGCACCTTTTGCACAATCTGACGCACATACGGGCGCAGCGGCTCGAAGTCGGCATCCGAAGAGAAATCGCAGAGCGAGAAACCGATGGACGGGATGTACTTCATGCAACCCTCAAGTGTCACACCCATTGTGCCGCTATAGTGAACATTTACCGAAGCGTTGTCGCCGTGGTTGATGCCGCCCAAAATCATGTCGGGCAGGCGGTCGGCGAATAGCTCCTGCAACGCAATCTTCACGCAGTCGACCGGTGTGCCGTTGCACGACCACATCTGCATACCCACCTCGTCGCGGCGCAGCTTGAGGCGTAGCGGAACTGTGGCAGAGAACGCCGTGGCGAAGCCCGATCGAGCCGATTCGGGAGCGCATACGATGATGTCGGCAATGTCGCGCAGCATGTCAATGAGTGAGTTTATACCCTTGGCATGATAGCCGTCGTCGTTAGAAATCAGTATTAATGGCTTTTTCGTATTCATAATTTTGGTTTTATTTCTTATGCAAAAGTACGAAAAAAGGTTTAAACGAGCCTATTCTCATATAAAATATGTACCTTTGCCGAATAATTTTGACTTCAAATGGGAAAGATAATAGCATTGGCCAACCAAAAAGGTGGCGTAGGCAAGACAACAACAACAATAAACTTGGCAGCATCGCTCGCTACATTCGAAAAGACGGTGCTCGTGGTGGACGCCGACCCGCAGGCGAACGCATCGAGCGGACTTGGTGTGGACATCAAGGAGATTGACTGCTCGCTCTACGAGTGCATCATCGATCATGCTGACGTACACGATGCTGTCTACACCACTGACATCAACGGGCTCGACGTTATTCCCAGCCATATTGACCTCGTTGGAGCAGAGATAGAGATGCTCAACCTGAAGAACCGCGAGCGCGTTATCAAGAATATGCTCGACCAGATACGCGACGACTACGACTATATACTTATCGACTGCAGTCCGTCGCTCGGACTCATCACCGTGAATGCCCTCACCGCAGCCGACTCGGTCATCATTCCCGTGCAGTGCGAGTACTTCGCACTCGAAGGCATTACAAAGCTCCTCAACACCATTAAGATTATAAAGAGCAAGCTCAATCCGGCGTTGGAGATAGAAGGCTTCCTGCTCACCATGTACGATAGTCGTCTGCGCCTCGCCAATCAGATATACGACGAGGTGAAGCGACACTTCCAAGAACTTGTGTTCAAGACTGTCATACAACGCAACGTGAAGCTCAGCGAGAGTCCGAGCCATGGACTCCCCGTAATACTTTACGATGCCGACTCGGCAGGGTCGAAGAACCACTTGGCACTCGCCAAGGAAATAATCAACAAAAACGAAAAAAGAGTAAACAAACAAGACGATGGCAGTACACAAGAAATACAATAGAAGCGTATTGGGACGCGGACTCGACGAGATAGAAGGCGGACGCGGACTCGACGCTCTTATCGACACCGGTGGTGTGCGCACGCAAGGTACGTCCACAATCAATGAAATTCCGCTCAACCAGATAGAAGCAAACCCCAATCAGCCCCGACGCGACTTCGACCCTGAAGCACTGCAGGAGTTGGCTAACAGCATAAGTGAGATAGGTATTATTCAGCCTATCACGCTGCGTCAGGTGTCTGACGACCGCTTCCAGATTATCGCCGGCGAGCGTCGTTGGCGTGCTTCGCAGATGGCAGGACTCACAGCGATTCCGGCTTACATACGCACCATCGCCGACGAGAACGTTATGGAGATGGCTCTCGTTGAGAATATACAACGCGAAGACCTCAATGCCATAGAGATAGCACTCGCCTACGAACATCTGCTCGATGCCGACGGAATGACGCAAGAGAAGGTGTCGGAGCGTGTAGGAAAGAGCCGCACAGCCATTACCAACTATCTGCGTCTGCTCCGTCTGCCGGCTCAGGTGCAGATAGCCCTGCAGAAGAAAGAGATAGACATGGGACATGCTCGTGCCATCTTGGCAATCGATTCGCCATCGTTGCAGATAAAGCTCTTCAACGAAGTGCTCAAGAACGGCTACTCCGTACGCAAGGTGGAGGAGATGGCGCAGATGCTGAAGAATGGAGAGGACGTGAACAGTGGCTCGAAGAAGATTGTGGCAAAGTCGAAGCTTCCAGAGGAGTACAACGCGCTGCGCACCCATCTCTCCGAATTCTTGCAAACGAAAGTGCAGATGACATGCTCGCCGAAAGGCAAGGGAAAGATAACCATTCCTTTCGCCAACGAAGAGGAGTTGGAGCATATCATGGCTGTGTTCGATAAGATGAAGTAAACGTTCTGTGCGTTACTTGTAGATAAACAAATCATAAAGAAGAACAGTGAAAAAGGACATTACATATATATTACAAACATTGACACTTACTGCGTTTCTGCTGCTGTTCGGTACAACAGCAAAGGCGCAAGAGCAGGTCGTAGCTGATAGTATGGATGTTCAGTTCACGGCTATAAAAGCCGATAGCATCTTCGTAGCCAGTGACACCATCATAGGTAAGCCTAAGCGCGACTGGAGCACGTGGCGCCCCAACCCGAAGCGTGCAATGTGGCTCGCTATTGTCCTACCTGGTGCCGGACAGATATACAACCGCAAGTATTGGAAACTGCCAATCGTGTATGGCGGATTCGTTGGTTGCGCCTATGCCATGCGTTGGAACAACCAGATGTATTCCGACTATTCGCAAGCGTATCTCGACTTGATGGACGACGACCCGAACACGCAGAGCTATAATCAGTTCTTGCATCTCGGAGCGAAGATTGACGAGACAAACATACAACGCTATCAACAACTCTTCAAGAAACGTAAGGACAAGTTCCGCCGTTGGCGCGACTTGAGTTTCTTCTGCTTGGTGGGAGTTTACGCACTCTCCATCATCGATGCCTACGTCGATGCATCGCTCTCCGAGTTCGATATCTCGAAAGACTTGAGCTTGAGGGTGGAGCCTACGATACTCAACAACGACCGCGAAAGAAATCCGTTCAAGGCTAATAGCTTGGGATTGAGTTGTAGCCTGAATTTCTAAAGACAAACAAACGAATATGAATAAATCACTGATACTTATAGCCGCAGCATTTTTCGGCTTTACCAGTCAGGCTCTCGCGCAGAGCGAGAATAATGACGACGAAATCGTTATAACCGATGCTCATGGTAAGCAGGAGGTTATCGACCTGCCCGAGGCACTTACCAACGATTATGATAGTCTGCTCAACAACTACAATAGCAAGACTTATCTGCATGTTAATTTCGACTGCAACATGCCCGATGTGAACCCCGTGTATAGTGCGGAGGTGTATAAAGAACGTCTGAGCCGTATGCCGACAATCATTGAGATGCCATACAATGATGTCGTACAGAAGTTCATCGACCGTTACAGCGGACGCTTGCGCCGCTCGGTGAGCGTTATGCTCGGCGCACAGAACTTCTATATGCCTATATTCGAGGAGGCACTCGAGTCTTATGGTTTGCCGCTCGAACTGAAATATCTGCCAGTGATAGAGTCGGCACTCAACCCGAACGCCGTTTCGCGCGTTGGTGCCACTGGTCTGTGGCAGTTTATGATTACAACCGGCAAGAAGTATGGCTTGGAGGTGAACTCGCTTGTCGATGAGCGTCGCGACCCCGTGCGTGCATCGTACGCCGCAGCTCACTACCTGCGCGACCTCTATAAGATATTCGGCGATTGGAACCTTGTCATAGCAGCCTACAATTGCGGACCGGAAGCCATTAACCGAGCCATCCATCGCTCAAACGGCGAGAAGGACTATTGGCGCATCTATCCCTATCTGCCGAAGGAGACCCGTGGCTATGTTCCGGCGTTCATCGCCGCCAACTATATTATGAACTACTACTGCGAGCACAACATCTGTCCGATGCGTGCCGACTTGCCCGTGAAGACCGACACCGTGGTAGTCAACCGCGATGTACACTTCGAGCAGGTGGCTAAGGTGCTTGGTATGGATGTCGACCAGGTGAAGCAGCTCAACCCACAGTATCGTCGCAATGTGGTTAACGGCAGAACGAAACCGTCAGCACTGCGCCTGCCAGTGGCTATGGTGGGCAACTTCATCGATAACGAAGACTCTATCTACGCCTATCGCCCTGACGAACTGCTCACAAAACGACTTGAGGTGGCTGTGAACACAGAGACCCCAACCGTGTCGTACCGTTCTAAAGGCAGAGGTAGACACAGCAAATCGAGAACACGTAGAGGCTCGAAGGGTCGTAGTAGGAGCGTGACTATACGCCAAGGCGACACACTCTCTGAAATCGCACGTCGTAGTGGAACAACAGTGAGCAAACTGAAGCGACTGAATAAAATCAGCGGTACTAATATCCGTGCAGGCAAGAAGCTCCGCGTCAAGTAGTAATGATACGGAAGTCTTCCTACTGCTGCATACATATATATACCTTATTAATATATAGGAGACCTAAATCATGGACGACCAAAATCTGAAAGACAAGCAGCGTGAGCTTGCTGATGACCAAATGATTGAACAAGCCTTCAAGGAAGTACTTGATATATACGTGGCATCGCGTCACCGAAAGAAGGTAGACATAATAACAAAGGCGTTCAACTTCGCACGACAGGCGCACAAAGGTGTGCGTCGTTTGTCGGGCGAACCATATATTATGCACCCTATCGCCGTGGCTCGCATCGCCGTAGAGGAGATGGGACTCGGCTCTACAAGTATCTGCGCCGCACTCTTGCACGATGTAGTGGAGGACACCGACTACACCGTAGAGGATATCTCGAACATCTTTGGCGAGAAGATAGCGCAGATTGTAGACGGACTGACAAAGATTTCGGGCGGTATCTTTGGCGACAAGGCATCGGCGCAGGCTGAGAACTTCAAGAAGTTGCTGCTCACGATGAGCGACGACATACGTGTCATCCTTATCAAGATATGCGACCGTCTGCACAATATGCGCACGCTACAATCGCAGCCTGCCAATAAGCAGTATAAGATTGCAGGCGAGACGCTTTACATCTATGCTCCGCTTGCCAACCGCTTAGGTTTGAACAAGATAAAGACCGAACTCGAAGACCTCTCGTTCCGCTACGAACATCCGGAGGAATACGATTATATAAAAGGAAAACTTGCAGATACGCAAGCGCAGCGCGATGTGCTCTTTGAGAACTTTACCGCTCCGATACGTGCTGCCCTCGACAAGATGGGCATCAAGTATGATCTGAAGGCGCGTGTGAAGAGTCCTTATTCTATTTGGAATAAGATGCAGAACAAGCACGTCACCTTCGACGAAATCTACGATATTCTTGCTGTACGTATAATTTATACGCCGAAGGAACGCTCGGAGGAAATCAACGAGTGCTTCAAGATATACGTCGCAATCAGTCAGATATACAAGTCGCACCCCGACCGTTTGCGCGACTGGGTGAACCACCCGAAGGCAAACGGCTATCAAGCTCTGCACGTGACGCTCATGTCGAAGCAGGGTAAATGGATAGAGGTGCAGATACGTTCTGACCACATGGACGAGGTGGCAGAGCAGGGCTTCGCTGCCCACTGGAAGTATAAGGAGCAGGGACTGGAGTCGAGCGTAGAGACGGTCGATGACGATTCGGAACTCAACAACTGGCTCTCTACTATCAAGGAAATCCTCGACGACCCACAGCCCGACGCAATGGATTTCCTCGATACCATCAAGCTGAACCTCTTTGCAAGCGAGATATTCGTGTTCACACCGAAGGGCGAAATAAAGACAATGCCTGCGCAGTGTACGGCTCTCGACTTCGCTTTTCAGATACACACCTTCCTCGGTTCGCACTGCATCGGCGCAAAGGTGAACCACAAACTCGTGCCACTGAGCCACAAGTTACAGAGCGGCGACCAGGTGGAGATACTCTCCTCTAAGTCGCAGCATGTGCAGGCGTCGTGGATAAACTTCGTGTTTACGGCGAAGGCGAAGCAGAAGATTATGGCAATACTGCGTCGCGACAATCGCGAGTTGCAGAAACGTGGCGAACAGATACTTGATGAGTGGTTGCGCAAGAACGAGCTTGAGATGACTACCCCCGTGCTCAATAAACTCTGCGATCTGCACGAGGCGAAGAAGCATGAGGACCTCTTCTTGATGCTCGGTAAACGTTCTGTCTTGCTCGGTGATAAGGATTTAGACGAACTGCGTGAACGTAAAACCGATCCAAATGGCGGTTGGCGCAAGTTCGTGCCGTTTCTCAAGAAGGGCGATAATAAGGAGGGTAAGAAGCCCAAACTGTTTGTTGTTGGCGAGGGCTTTAATAAGAAGAAGCCTGTTGTTATTAATGAGGAGAACATATCGCAATACATCTTCCCAACATGCTGCCACGCCATACCGGGCGATGACATCATGGGATACATAGATAACAAGAACCGCATAGAAATTCACCGTCGCGACTGCAGCGTGGCTTCAAAGTTGAAGGCAAGCTTTGGCAACCGCATCCTTGATGCGAAGTGGGATATGCATAAGGTGATGTTCTTCGATGCTACAATCGAGTTGCGTGGCATCGACCGCAAGGGTATGCTGCGCGAGATATCGGAGGTCATATCTGACAAACTCGATGTCAATATGCACCGCATCACAATCTCGAGTGAGGAAGGTATCTTCGACGGCACCATTGAGATTCGCGTTCACGATCGCAGCGAGGTTAGCGTCATCATGGATGAGCTAAAGAAGATTGAAGACCTCAAAGAGGTTTTACAGATATTATAAATATAAAATCCGCAATGCTTGTTGATTAGCATTGCGGATTTTTACTAATGTAGGCTTTGTGCAATTGCGTATATTTCTTCAATTGTAAGCCCCGTGTATTTTTGAATTTTTTCAGTAGAGTCGCCGTCGCTTAGCATGAGCTTGGCAAACTCAATGTTCTTTTGGTGTTCTGCCTCTGCTTTTCCTTTCTCAATTCCCTGCGCCATACCTTTCTCAATTCCCTGCGCCATACCTTTCTCAATTCCCTGCGCCATACCTTGCGCCATTCCTTCCTCCAAGCCTTGTTTTCGTCCGTCTTCCAAGCCGGTTTTTATAGCGTATTTGTAGGTGGCGTATGCATCGCGCATAATCCTAATGCTATCCTCGTATTTATCCATGTCTTTTTTACTGAGAGTTCTAAGGTCAGAAATCTCAGCTAATTTCTTAAACACAGCGTTTTTAGCCAGGAATGGCATTCTTTCAAATGTATTCATATTCTTTAAAACAAATATCCAACGTTCAAAGTCTGTCTCGCATTCTGCCTCTGTTTTTTCAAAGAGAGGTAGCATTAGATATATCATACGTATCTTATCCGACACAGTCTTGCCGGTATCGCGATCGGCGAGTACCATGTCCGTGCGGAACTTTCCCAGTGGCAGCAATGGGTCAACGAAGTTCATAAAGCATATTGTGTAGACGGGTCGTATGTCATAGTCCCATTCGCCTTTTATGCCTTGGTTCACTATCACGCGTGAGGTGTAGTACAAAGCGCGGTCAATGAAGTGTTCTTGTCCTCGGTTTTGCATTTCCACGATAATCTCTTTGCCCTCGTCTGTTGTGCAGTAGATATCGAAGATAACCTCACGTGAGTCTTTCGACAGTCCGATTTGCTCTTTGTTGCCGAACGCCAGCGACTTAATTACAAACTCGCCAGCAAACAGGTCGTTCAAGAAGCAAATCAGCAAGTCTTTGGAAATCTCGCGACCAAAGATATGTTTAAATCCCCAATCTGAGAAAGGATTGATGAATTGTGCCATATTTCTATTGTTTTGATTTACTGCAAAAATACGATTTTGTTGTGAGAAATACAAGAATAGCCTGCTATTTATTTATTATTTATGTGTTTTTGTAAAATCTTTTCTATATATAGTTGATGGTTCAAATAAAATTAGTAATTTTGATACGGATTTGATATAATCTTATCCAGACATTTGAAATAAAAGAAGCGTTATGCTTGTCTTGTAAATTGGAAACGTAGGAAATTTCGCAATTATGTACAAGGATAGCATAGTGGTTCTCACGCTTAGGCGTGGGCTGCTATCTCCATATCTGTACATAAGGGTTTTCCTACGACCTCCAATTTAAGACGTGGCATAGTAGTGCCACGCTTTTTGTGTATATAAACTATTAAACTTAAATAATTATGAAGAAAAACAATTTGTTAAATCGAGAGGTTATGAATGTACAAAACAATGTGAAGTATAGTCTTGGAGGTACCTTATTGTTATTGGGGAGCCTTGTTGTTCTTGGTGGGTGTGGACAACCTGCTAATAAGCCTATAGGGGATGGTGATACGGGAGATTCTATTTATGTGGATACTGTTGACTATTCTGTTGATGATGTAGCGAAACAAACACAGGTTAAGTGTTGGGATTATTCAACCGAAACAGATGAGATGAATGATTCAAAGTCAAGATTTGCCTCTTTAGTATCGGATAATTTTATCGAATTTGATTTTCCTTATAATGGTGGAAGCACTATGCGTTTGACTGTACGATATATGAAAAAGTATGGAACAGACGTTATATTAAGAATTTCTTCTGGTCAATTCTTATGCAGTGAATATCAGGGAACAAATTTTGTAAGAGTTCGTTTCGATAATGGAGCAGCAATGAAGTTTAGAACTCTTGAACCTGCGGATGGTAGTTCTGATCAGTTATTCTTAAGTAATGCAAAGAAATTTATTTCTTTAGCAGAAAAAGCAAAGACAATAAAGATAGAGGCACCATTTTATCAAGAAGGTAATAGAGTGTTTACATTCTCGGTAGACAAACCTTTAGAATGGTAAACTAATCCAATTATTATTGAATAAGTTATAAATGATAAACATTTAACCGACTTGGGGCTTGCATGAAAAATGCAAGCCCCAAGTTGCGTTATATAGATTAAAAACTATCAGTTTACTTCTCGCCGTTCACTTCGAGCGAGCAGGTGATGCCACGGCGCATCATGTCCTTCATTGTTGGCTTCAAGCGGGTGAGGAAGCCTTCCCATGAGCGGTTCTGCTGCTTTGTCCAGCCGGCTTCGGCGAAAGCTATGGCGCGTGGGTAAGCCTGGTAGTAGATGCGCTCAACGGTAGGGATGCACTCGCTCCAGAGTGTGCCAGCCACGCCAAAGAGGTTGTTTTGTTCAAACTTCTCGTCCATGCCCCATGCCGGGTCGAGCGAGTAGGCATCCTGCAAGGTTGTTGCAGGCATACCCCAGTTCACCTCCGGCATGTCGCCCTTCGACATTGGGTAGTCGAAGTAGCAGTGCTCGCCAGGGCAGAGCATGATGCGTGCGTTGTTGCGCACGGCTGCGTCGAGTGCCTCCTGCGTCTGTCCGCTGCGCCAAGCGAAGGTTACGCAACCAGGCTGAATCTCCTTGAAGTCGGATTCGTACCAGAACATCGGTGTCTTGCCGTACTTGTCGCGCAGCAGTTCAATCATGCGGTCGAACAAGTAGCCCTGCAGACGCCAGTTCTCCGAGCGGTCGGTGGTCTTGATGCCGAGCTTCTGCTTCAGTGCCTGACACTTCGGGCAGTCGGTCCAGCAGTCGAGTGCCGGGTTGCCAGCCTCGTCGCCTCCGAGGTGTATGTACTTTGACGGGAATATGTCCACAATCTCCTTGAACACATTGCCGAGGAACTCGTATGTGAAGTCGTTGCCTGGGCAGAGCAGTTCGTTAGACACGCCGCAGGTTGTGCGTACCGGCACCTGACGCTGGTGGCATGTCAGTTCGGGGAACACGCTGATGGCAGCCACCTCGTGTCCAGGCATCTCAATCTCCGGCACGATGTCTACGTGATACTCAGCGCCCAGCTTCACGAGTTCGCGCATCTGCTCCTGTGTGTAGTATCCCTTGTACGGCATCTGTATGTCGTCCTGACCCCAACGCGACGAAGCCTGCGCTGTGAGCTGCGGGTACTTCTTTATCTCGATGCGCCACGCCTGGTCGTCGACCAAGTGGAGGTGCATGGCGTTGAGTTTGTAGCGTGCCATCTCGGGCACGAACGCCTTCAGGTCTTCGAACGGAATGAACGTGCGGGCAGGGTCAACCATCAGTTCGCGAACATGTGTGCGTGGTTTGTCGCTGATGAACAGAGCCGGGATAGCGTCGGCACACTCTGTAGAGCCGTTGCCGCGCAGCAGTTGGTCGAGCGTCATAAGCGCGTAGAACACGCCGCGTGCAGTCTTGCCCTTCGCCGTCACGCCCTTCGCGTTGATAGCGAGCGTGTACGCCTCGTCGTCGCTGAGTGAGTTGTCGAGTGCCAGCGTAATCTGTGTGCCACGTTGACGACTGTTCACGATGTTGCCGATGCGCTCTGTGAGCACGCGGCGCGCCTGCTCAGCCTCGTTCGAGAGTCCGTCGGCAGCTATGATGTTCCAGGCGGTTTTAACCTTCAAGTCGGCACCCTTCTGCAGTCGCAGTTCTGCGGGGAACGGCACGAGGCAGTAGGGTGGGTAGCTCACCTGATACTTCTCTTTCGCGTCGTTGAAGAAGAGGCTCCAGCCTGCAGCCTTGCGGTAGAGTTTCTCGCTGCCCTTCGGCACGACGAGCTTCACGTTCTGGCGGTTGATGCCGTAGAACGCCGTAGCGTCGGCCTTTGGCGGCACCTTCGAGTCGACGCGCACGGTCTTCAGACCCTCGAGTCGTGCGAAGGCGTACTCTCCAATCTGCGGATTGCCCTTTATGGTGATTTCCTCCAACGCAGTACAACCCGAGAACGCTGCTGCGCCGATACTCTCAACGCCAGCCGGAATGATTATCTTGCCCAACTTGTCGCACGCGAAGAACGCCTGCGAGCCGATTGACTTCGCTGCTGTTGGCAGCGTAATCTGCTCGAGTTGGTGGCGCGAGTGGAATGCGTTGTTAGGGATTGCGGTGCTCTGTGCCTCGCTGAGGTCTACGGAGCGCATCTGGAAACAGAGGTCGCGCAACTGGCGGTAGTCGCTGTTGCCCGTCGTTGACAGTTCGCCTGTGAGCTTGAGGCTGATAGCCATCGACTTCTGTTCGGGTTTCAGATCGTCCATACGTGCTACGGTCTGCGCCGAAACTACGGCTGAAAAGAGCGTAGCGGCAGACAATAGGAAGAATTTTCTCATTGTTTTATTGTAGATTTAGTTTATAAATTCAGTGTAAATGGCTTGGTTGTGTGGGGTAAATGGCTTGGTTGTGCGGGACGAAAGTTCAGCGATTGTCATCGTGCACCGAACGCCGCCCGATCAGATTGCGTTCGCCGCCCGGTTAGATTGCGTTCGCCACCCGATTGGATTGCGTCCGCTGTCCGCTAATGGTTGTAGTAGTTTTACGTTCCGAAACATCACGCTTTACACGACTTAAACCATGCTGTCGAGCTGCTTCTTCAGCTCCTTCAGCTCGTCGCGCACGCTGATGAGTGTGGCAAGAATGTCCGAACTCTTGTCCACGCCCGTGCGGTTCTTGTTGAGCATCTTGCGTGCTGCCGATAGCTTGAAGCCGCGCACCTTCACAAGGTTGTGTATCACGCGAATTTGCTCGATGTCCTTCTCCGTGTACTGGCGCACGTTCTGTCCCACGGTCTTGGGCTTCAGATGCGGAAACTCCGTCTCCCAAAAACGCAGCGTGCTCTCTCGTATGTCGAACATAGCAGCCACCTCCTTAATAGAGTAGTACAACTTCACGTTCTTATTGGTATTCAATGCCATATTATTTGCAATTTATTTGCAAAAGTAACCAAAACAAAGTACCTTTGCAAACGTTTTAGAAAGAAATTAAAAAACAAAACGACAATATTATATAATATGATGACAGCTAACGAAATCCGCGACTCGTTCAAGAAGTTCTTCGAGTCGAAAGGACACACCATCGTGCCGAGTGCGCCGATGGTAATCAAGGATGACCCAACATTGATGTTTACAAACGCTGGTATGAACCAGTGGAAGGACATCATCCTCGGCACACGCGAGCCCGAACCGCGCCGCCGTGCCGACACACAGAAGTGCCTTCGCGTGAGCGGCAAGCACAACGACCTCGAGGAAGTAGGTCACGACACATACCACCATACCATGTTCGAGATGCTCGGCAACTGGTCGTTCGGCGACTACTTCAAGGAAGGCGCCATCGACTACGCTTGGGAGTACCTCGTAGACGTATTGAAGCTCAACCCCGCCGACCTCTACGTAACCGTTTTCGAGGGTTCGGAGGAAGAAGGACTCACACGCGACGATGAGGCTGCATCATATTGGGCAAAGCACGTGCCCGCCGACCACATCATCAACGGCAACAAGCACGACAACTTCTGGGAGATGGGCGATACGGGTCCTTGCGGTCCGTGCTCGGAGATTCACCTCGACTCGCGTACACCAGAGGAGAAGGCTAAGGTGCCCGGACGCGAACTCGTGAACAAGGACGACCCACAGGTTATCGAGATCTGGAACATCGTGTTCATGCAGTACGAGCGCAAGGCTAACGGCTCGCTCGTTCCGCTGCCGATGCACGTTATCGATACCGGTATGGGCTTCGAGCGCCTCGTACGCGCCATGCAGGGCAAGCACTCCAACTACGACACCGATGTCTTCCAGCCTATCATCAAGGAAGAGGAAGCTATCACCGGCATGAAATACGGCGAGAAGGAGGAGACCGACGTGGCTATGCGCGTATGCGCCGACCACTTGCGTGCCGTAGCGTTCTCTATCGCCGACGGTCAGCTGCCTTCTAACGCTAAGGCAGGCTACGTAATCCGTCGCATCCTGCGCCGTGCAGTGCGCTACGCATACACCTTCCTCGGACAGAAGGAGGGCTTCCTCTACAAGCTCATCCCCGTGCTCACACGCGAGATGGGCGAGGCGTTCCCCGAACTCAAGGCTCAGCACGACCTCATCCTCCACGTTATCAAGGAGGAGGAAGACTCGTTCCTGCGCACTCTGGAGAAGGGCATCAATATGCTCAACTCGGCTATGGACGAACTGAAGAAGCAGGGCAAGACAGAGCTTGACGGCGTGCAGGCGTTCCGTCTGTTTGACACATACGGCTTCCCGCTCGACCTCACCGAGCTTATCTGCCGCGAGAACGGATTCACCGTTGCCGCAGACGAGTTCGACGCCGAGATGCAGAAGCAGAAGGAACGCGCACGCAACGCTGCCGCTGTTGAGAACTCCGACTGGGTTATCCTGCGCGAGGGCGAACAGCAGTTCGTAGGCTACGACTTCACCGAATACGAGTGCCACATCCTGCGCTACCGCAAGGTGACACAGAAGAAGAATACATACTTCGAGCTCGTGCTCGACAACACGCCGTTCTACGGCGAGATGGGCGGTCAGGTAGGCGATACCGGCGTGCTCGTTAGCGAGGACGAGACCGTTACAATTACCGACACAAAGCGCGAGAACGGACAGTCGGTACACATCGTGAAGGCTCTGCCGAAGAACCCGGAAGCCGACTTCATGGCTTGCGTAGACGTAGACGCTCGCGAGGGCTCGGCTGCCAACCACACCGCTACCCACTTGCTCGACTACGCTCTGAAGCAGGTGCTCGGCGACCACGTAGAACAGAAGGGCTCATTCGTATCGCCCACAACGCTGCGTTTCGACTTCTCTCACTTCACCAAGGTGACTGACGAGGAGCTGCGCAAGGTAGAGCGTCTCGTCAACGACCTCATCCGTCAGGACCTGCCACTCGACGAGCACCGCGACACTCCGTTCGAGGAGGCTAAGAAGCTCGGCGCTATCGCCCTCTTCGGCGAGAAGTACGGCGACAAGGTGCGCGTAGTGCGCTTCGGCCCGAGCTGCGAGTTCTGCGGCGGTATCCACGCACAGTCGACCGGTCGCATCGGTATGTTCAAGATCATCTCTGAGAGTAGCGTAGCTGCCGGCATCCGCCGCATCGAGGCAAAGACCGGCAAGGAGTGTGAGGAGCTGATGTACGACATCGAGGACATGCTGAAGGCTATCCGCGGTCTGTTCAACAACGCAAAGGACCTGCAGGGTGTTATCGGCAAGTACATCGAGGAGCACGACGCTATGAAGAAGAACATCGAGCAGTTCCAGGCTGCTGCCGTAGAGCGCACAAAGAACGACCTCATCGCTAAGGCACGCGAGGTGAACGGCGTGAAGGTCATCACTGCTGTCCTCCCACTGGAACCGGCTGCTGCCAAGGATCTCATGTTCAAGCTGCGCCAGGCTGTTCCGGCTAACCTGCTCGCCGTTGTAGGCTCGGTAGCTCACGAGAAACCGATGCTCAACGTCTGCATGAGCGACGACCTCGTGAAGGACCATTCGCTCAACGCTGGTCAGATGGTTCGCGAGGCTGCCAAGCTCATCCAGGGCGGTGGTGGCGGTCAGCCTCACTTCGCTCAGGCTGGCGGCAAGAACGTCGACGGACTCTCTGCTGCCGTAGATAAGGTGGTAGAGCTTGCACAGCTCTAAGCGGCTTTTAGTACAAACACTATAGGAGGCTACGGCATTCTTGCCGTAGCCTTTATTATATGCCCTTTTTCTATTCTTTTCTCTCCTTCGCATTAACCCGAATAGTTAAAAAGTGTTTCACAACGTGAAATACTCTGCATATAATTCTCTATTCTGCAATTTTAGGAGTACCTTTGCAAAGATGTCCGGCACATTCGTAATATCATACTATATAATATGATGTACATGAAAACGTTTTCATGGTTTTTCGGACTATCGCATACGTAGACATAACAGATGAAAAGAGTTCTCGACTTCATAATAGCTGCTGTGTGCCTCGTTGTCTTTGCGCCGTTATTTTTGATTTGCATCGTTGCCATTTGGCTCGAAGACGGTGCGCCAACGATATATCGGCAGGAGCGCATTGGGTTGCACGGCAAGCCATTCTACATATATAAGTTCCGCAGCATGACGCGCGACGCCGAGAAAGACGGGCCGCAGTTGTTGCTCGAAGGAGCTTTGAACGACCCGCGCCTCACGCGTGTGGGTCGGTTCTTGCGTGCCCATCATCTCGATGAGCTGCCGCAGTTGTGGAATGTAGTTCGTGGCGATATGGCGTTCATCGGTTATCGTCCCGAACGCAAATTCTACATCGACCAGATTATGGAGCGTGACCCACGCTATGAGCAACTCTACGCTATCCGCCCAGGCGTCACGTCGTATGCCACGCTCTACAACGGCTACACCGACACCATTGAGAAGATGTTGCGTCGCCTCGAACTCGACCTTTATTATCTTGAGCACCAGTCGCTTTGGTTCGACTTTACCGTGCTCGCAAAGACATTCATAAGTATCGTATTTGGAAAGAAGTTCTGATGCTACACGCATAGGAGGTTATGGCATCCTGCCATAACCACGCATCCTGCTATAACCACGCTCTTGTTATAACCATGCTCTTACTATAACCACGCATCCTGCTAAGTTACATAATAATAAAAAACGCGCGCAACTGAATGGTTGCGCGCGTTTTGCGTTATTTGTTAGTTGTAAGCTATGAATTACTCCAATCCTAAATCAAAATAAAATCAGAAAAGCTAATCATACCTCTCAACTCTCAATTCTGAACTTTCAACTATCTACAGATTAGTCGCAGATCAAGTTCTCGCCAGTCATCTCCTCTGGCTTCTCCAGACCCATGATGTGGAGGATAGAAGGAGCCACGTCAGCGAGGCGTCCGTCCTTAACGGTAGCCGAGTTGTTGTTGGTTACGTAGATGAACGGAACCGGGTTGAGCGAGTGAGCTGTGTTAGGAGTCTCGTCCTCGTTGATAGCGTTGTCAGCGTTGCCGTGGTCAGCGATGATGATAACTTCGTAGTCGTTAGCCTTAGCTGTCTCTACTACGTCCTTAACGCAGTTGTCGATAGCGTGTACAGCCTTAGCGATAGCGTTGTAGATACCGGTGTGGCCAACCATATCGCCGTTAGCGAAGTTTACGACGATGAAGTCGTACTCCTGAGTGTTGATAGCGCCAACCAGCTTGTCCTTCACCTCGTATGCGCTCATCTCCGGCTTCAGGTCGTATGTAGCAACCTTCGGCGACGGAACAAGGATGCGGTCCTCGCCCTCGTACGGAGTCTCGCGACCACCGTTGAAGAAGAATGTTACGTGAGCGTACTTCTCTGTCTCAGCTGTGTGGAGCTGACGCTTGCCCTGAGCAGAAAGATACTCGCCGAGAGTGTTTGCTACGTTCTCCTTCGGGAAGAGGATGTTAACGCCGGTGAACGATGCGTCGTACGGAGTCATGCAGAAGTACTGCAGACCCTTGATAGTGTGCATACCTGCCTCCTCGTGCTCCTTCTGTGTGAGCACTTCTGTGAGCTCCTTAGCGCGGTCGTTGCGGTAGTTGATGAAGATGACAACGTCGCCTTCCTCGATCTTGCCGTTAACGGTAGAGTTGCAGATAGGAAGAACGAACTCGTCGGTTACGCCCTCGTCGTAGCTCTCCTGCATTGCCTTCACCATGTCGTCCGACTGCTTGCCTTTGCCCTCAACGAGCAGGTCGTAAGCTTCCTTGACGCGCTCCCAACGCTTGTCGCGGTCCATTGCGTAGAAGCGGCCTACGATGCTTGCGATGTGCGCACCGTTCTTGTCGCAGCACTCCTGAACCTGCTCGATGAAGCCCTTGCCCGACTTCGGATCGGTGTCGCGGCCGTCCATGAAGCAGTGTACGTAAACGTCGTTCAAGCCGTACTCCTTACCAATCTCGATAAACTTGAAGAGGTGGTCGAGCGAAGAGTGTACGCCGCCAGTAGAGGTGAGGCCCATGAGGTGGAGCTTCTTGCCGTTCTCCTTAGCGTAGCTGTAAGCCTTAACGATCTCCTTGTTCTGGAGGATAGAGCCGTCCTTGCAAGCGCGGTTAATCTTAACGAGGTCCTGGTAAACGATACGGCCAGCGCCGATATTCAAGTGGCCAACCTCAGAGTTACCCATCTGACCCTCCGGCAGACCTACGTCTTCGCCGCATGCGAGGAGCTGTGAGTGTGCGCTCACTGCTGTAAGGTAGTCGAGATACGGAGTCGGTGTGTTGTAGATAACGTCACCTTTGCCATGTTTGCCGATGCCCCATCCGTCGAGGATCATCAATAAAGCTTTCTTTGCCATAATTCTTTGTATGTTATTATGTTAAAATAATGTTTCCTATTTACGTGCAAAGTTACAACAAATAATCCATAAATTATCCACTCTTGATGAGGTATTCTTATGTTTTTTCGTTACTTTTGCATTGGTTTAAACTTTATTACTGACTAACGGTATAATACTCGAATATGATAAATAAACTATTGTTGTCGGCTGCTATCGTTCTTAGTGGTGCGACTACTGTTGAAGCCGCTCAGAAGAAGTCGGCGAAAGTGGAGAAACAGTTGGCTGAGCAGTGTGATGCCGGCTTGCGTTCCATCACTGAGGATGCGGCTCGTGCGCATGTGTATTTCCTCGCCGACGACCTCTTGGAGGGCCGTCGTGCAGGCGAGCGTGGCTCGCGCATCGCCAAGCAGTACATCATCTCGCAAATGCGTCAGGCTGGTTTGAAGCCTTTCTTCGAGTCGTATGAGCAGCCTTTTGAGGCTTGCGCCGTGCAGAAGCTGAAGCGTGGCGTGCGCTACTTCGTTGAGGCTGACTCGATAGCCGAGATAAAGAAGCAGGTGCACCGCACGATGCACCTTAGCAATGTGCTCGCGGTGCTGCCGGGTAAGAAGACCGATGAGATGGTTGTTGTGGGTGCGCACCTCGACCATGAGGGCGTGTACAGCGACCTCGAAGGCGACAAGATATACAACGGAGCCGACGACAATGCGTCGGGCGTGGCTGCAGTGCTGCAGATAATGAAGGCTTTCGTAGCGAGTGGAGCAACGCCGGAGCGCACTATCGTGTTCGCATTCTGGGACGGCGAGGAGTTCGGACTGCTCGGTTCGCGCTACTTCACCGACAACTATAAGGACATGCAGAACGTGAAGGGCTACCTCAACTTCGATATGGTGGGCAGCGGCACGGACAGTCGCTACCTCATGTATTTCTTCACGGCTGCGCATCCGAAGTTTGGCGAGTGGCTTAAGGCGGACATGGCGAAGCATAACTTCTGCTTCGACCCCGACTATCGTGCTTGGGAAAACCCCGTTGGTGGCAGCGACCAGCAGTCGTTCCACTTGAAGGGTGTGCCTATCGTGTGGTATCACACCGGCGGTCAGCCCAACTACAACTTCCCGTCGGATGAGGCTGACACGGTGAACTATCCGAAGCTGACGGACATAACCCGTGCGTCGTACCTCACCACGTGGCACTTGGCGAACGAAGCGGAATATTAATAAAAAAGCGTGATGGAGCACTGCAAATAGTGCTCCATCACGCTTTTTATTAGTTGAGAGTTAATATAGCAGCATGAGTCCTGCGAACGCAGCCCAGCTTATCATCTTCATCGGGTTTATCTTCACGAACTTCGTGCCTACGAATGTTGCCACGAAGATGGCGATGCTCACCCAGAAGTTCCACGGGTTGATAGCTGGCGACGAGAAGTTCTCGGGGGTCATAAGCAGAAGGGCTGCTGCAGCGATGAGTCCTACCACGGCAGGGCGCAGACCCGACATGATGTTCTGCACCGTCGGCGTGTTCATGTACTTCATAAATACACGGCAGATGAGAATCATCAGTATGAACGACGGCAGCACGAGGGCGCACGTTGCTGTTGCGCTACCCAAGATGGATGCCCATTCGCCCATGCCGGCTTTGTGTATGGCGGTGTATCCGCAGTATGTAGCTGCGTTGATACTTATCGGACCTGGTGTCATCTGACTGATAGCCACGATGTTCGTGAACTCGGGTGCTGTGAGCCACGCATGGTTGTACACCGTCTGGTTCTGTATGAGCGACAACATACCGTAGCCGCCACCGAATCCGAAGAGTCCGATTTGGAAGAACGTAAGAAATAGCTGGAGGTATATCATTGTTGAATTTTGAATTTTGAATTTTGAGTTTTGAATTCACCATTGAATAACTCAATATTTACTATTCTGTTGGTTTGATTAGGATGCCGTACAGGTAGCCGCACATTCCTGCCACAACGAGCACGTAGATAGGGTTTACGCCCAGGAGCCATATCAGCAGTGCGCTGCCTACGGGTATCCAGCAGTTGGTGAGGGCGATGCGTGCCGACTTTGCCAGTGTGAACACGGGGGCGGCAATCAGAGCCACCACCGCAGGGCGTATGCCGTTGAATGCCGATGCCACCACAGCGTTGTCCTGGAACTGGTGGAAGAACATTGCGATGAGCAGGATGATGAGGAACGAGGGGAGGGTGACGCCGAGCGTAGCGCAGATGGCACCGGCGAGCTTGCGCATACGATAGCCGATGAACACACTCATGTTCACTGCCAATGCGCCCGGGCACGATTGCGCCACGGCGATAAGGTCGAGAAACTCCTCGCGCGTCATCCACTTATGCTTGTTCACCACTTCTGCCTCTATCTGTGGTATCATTGCGTAGCCACCGCCGAGCGTGAAGATGCCTATCTTGAAGAACACGCGGAACGCTGCTAAGTAAAAGTTCTGCATACTGTTTTGCTATGAAATCGCCTTTGTTGTTAGTTCTGTGAAGTGTCTTTCGGGCGTTATGCCCGAAGCGTACACTTCTGTCGTCTGCAAAGGTACATTATTTAAAGCAAACTCCCACAGAATTTCGCTAATTCTGTGGGAGTTTTTTATGTTTCGCGGTTGCGAAACGTTGTTAAGTTTGAGAGTTGTCGTTACTGCTTCTCAATCCACTGGCGTGCGTTTACGAATGCCTCAATCCACGGAGTAACGTCGTCCTGACGACGGTCAGCCGGGTACCAAGCATTCTGCCATGGGAAGATGGCACGCTCCAAGTGCGGCATCATTGCCAAGTGGCGTCCGTCAGCCGAGCAGATACCAGCCACGTTGTAGTCGGAACCGTTCGGGTTGCCCGGATACTCAGCGTAGTTGTAGCGAGCCACCACGTTGTACTTGTCCTCTGACTCAGGCAGCGAGAACTTGCCCTCGCCGTGAGCCACCCATATGCCGAGCTTGTCGCCGCTGAGCGATGAGAACATCACGCTCTTGTTCTGCGGAATCTCTACACCGAGGAAGTTGCTCTCGAACTTGTGCGAGTCGTTGTGCAGCATACGTGTGCGCTTCTCGTGGTCGGGGTTGATGAGGTTCAGCTCTACCATGAGCTGGCAGCCGTTGCAGATACCGAGCGAGAGAGTGTCCTTGCGAGCGTAGAACTTGTCGAGCGCCTCCTTAGCCTTCGGGTTGTAGAGGAATGCGCCTGCCCAGCCCTTAGCCGAACCGAGAACGTCAGAGTTAGAGAAACCACCGCAGAAGACGATCATGTTCACGTCCTCAAGTGTCTCGCGACCGGTGATAAGGTCGGTCATCATCACGTCCTTCACGTCGAAGCCTGCGAGGTAGAGCGAGTAAGCCATCTCGCGCTCGCCGTTCGTGCCCTTCTCGCGGATGATGGCAGCCTTGATGCCCGACGCTGTGCGGCGGTCGGCAGAGATGCCATAGCTCTCGAGCGAGCCCTTGAACGACGGGTGGAACTGCATTTCAACCGGCTGCTTCTTGTAGTTGTCGCGGCGCTTTGCAGCACAACCGTTGAAGCTCTGGTCGCGGTCGAGCAGGTACGATGTCTTGTACCATGTGTCGCGCAGTGCGTCGATGTCGAATGTATGTGTGTATTCGTCCTTCTTGATGACGATGGTGCGTTCTGTCGGAGTGGGGTAGCCGATCTTTGCGTAGCCGATGCCGTTCTCCTCCATGTACTCCTTGAACTCCTCCTTATACTTGTCCGAAACCTGAACAACAACGCCCGGGTTCTCGGCAAGCAGCATCTTGATGATGTCGTTGCCGGCAAGGTTGTGGAGGTTGACGTGCATACCGCCTTCAGTGTTGGCGAAGCACATCTCGAGCAATGTGGTGATCAGACCGCCTGCAGAGATGTCGTGACCTGCCATAATCCAGCCCTTCTCGATCATCTCCTGAACTGCGTTGAAGCAGTCGGCGAAGTATTCCGGGTTCTTCACGGTCGGTACGTCGTCGCCCACGAAGCCGAGGCTCTGTGCGAATGCGCTACCGCCGAGTCGCTGCTCGTCGAACGAGAAGTCGATATGGTAGAGTGATGAGTTCTTGTCGTTCACGAGTACCGGCGAAACAACCTTGCGGATGTCCGATACCTCGCCGCCTGCGCTCACGATTACTGTGCCCGGAGCGATGATCTTCTCGCCGTTCGGGTACTGCTGGGTGAGTGAGAGTGAGTCCTTACCAGTCGGAACGTTCACCTTCAGAGCCAGGCAGAACTCGCTGAGAGCCTTCACGGCACTGTACAGACGAGCGTCCTCGCCCTTCTGCGAGCGGCACGGCCACATCCAGTTGGCAGAGAGCGAAAGGCTATTGAGTCCGTCTGCGAGCGGTGCCCAGACGATGTTGGTCAGCGCCTCTGCTACAGAGAGTACAGAACCTGCCTCGGGTGAAGCCAGACCAGCCTGCGGAGCGTGTCCGAGAGCCGTAGCGATACCCTTCTTTCCGCGGTAGTCGAGAGCCACAACACCGCAGTCTGAGAGCGGCAACTGAATCTCGCCCTGGCACTGCTGGCGTGCTATTTTACCGGTCACGGAGCGGTCAACCTTGTTTGTCAACCAGTCCTTGCAAGCCACAGCCTCAAGCTGCAGCACGCGGCTTACGTATTTGTCGAGAACGTCGTCCTTGCCGTTCTCCGATGTCTCTTCGTGTGTATATTCTGCGTCGCGGTAGTGGCGTTCTACGGTCTCGTCGCGCATGATGGTCTTCGGCGAGTGACCGAACATCTGAGCCACGTCGAGGTCGAAAGGCTTCACGCCGTCGCCCTGTTTGAATGAGAAGTGAGCGTCGCCGGTTGTCTCGCCAACTACGTACAGCGGAGCACGCTCGCGCTCTGCGATGCGACGTACGTGGTCGATGTGCTTCTCGTCGATGAGCAGACCCATGCGCTCCTGGCTCTCGTTGGCGATTATTTCCTTTGCAGACAGTGTCTTGTCACCGATAGGCAGCTTGCTCATGTCAATCTCGCCACCGCACTCCTCTACAAGCTCCGAGAGACAGTTGAGGTGACCAGCCGAGCCGTGGTCGTGGATAGAAACCACCGGGTTCACATCCTCCTCGCACAGGGCGCGAACGAGGTTGTATGCACGCTTCTGCATCTCGGGGTTGGCACGCTGCACAGCGTTCAGCTCGATGCCGTTGCTGTAGCGACCTGTGTCAACAGAAGATACCGAACCGCCACCCAAGCCGATGCGATAGTTGTCGCCACCTACAACGACAACCTTGTTGCCCTTCTGCGGTTCCTTCTTCAGACAGTCGCGCTTTGTGCCGTAGCCTACGCCGCCGGCGAGCATGATTACCTTGTCGTAAGCGTACTTCTCAGCGCCTTCCTGATGTTCGAAGGTGAGCACCGAACCGGTGATGAGCGGCTGACCGAACTTGTTGCCGAAGTCTGACGCACCGTTAGAAGCCTTGATGAGAATCTGCTCCGGTGTCTGGTACAGCCACTTGCGTACGGGCATGATGTCCTCCCAGTCGCGTGTGAGGTTGTCGTCGTCCTTAAGACGCGGATAGGCTGTCATGTACACGGCTGTTCCGGCGATAGGCCATGAGCCTACACCGCCACCCATACGGTCGCGAATCTCGCCACCCGTACCGGTAGCTGCACCGTTGAACGGCTCCACGGTAGTCGGGAAGTTGTGTGTTTCGGCCTTCAGCGAGATAACGCTCTCGATGTCCTTCACCTGGAAGTAGTCGGATGTCGACTGGTCGTGCGGTGCGAACTGCTCCACAACCGGACCCTGCGCAAAAGCCACATTGTCTTTATATGCAGAGAGAATCTTGTTGGGGTTCTCCTTTGTTGTCTGCTTGATCATAGCGAACAGCGACGACTCCATCTCCTTGCCGTCGATGATGAACGTACCGCCGAAAATCTTGTGGCGGCAGTGTTCTGAGTTGATCTGTGCGAAACCGAAGATTTCAGAGTCGGTCAATGGGCGGCCCAGCTCCTTCTCTATCTTGTGCAGATACTCAATCTCCTCGGCTGAGAGCGCCAGACCTTCCTGCTCGTTGTATTCTTCTATGTTCTCCACGCGCTTGATTGGTTCCGGCTCGTGGTTCACTGTGAAGATGTCTTGGTCGAGACCCTCGTACATGCGCTGCAACATCGGGTCGTGGTCGGCATCTTTCGAGCTTACGGGGAAGTACTCCTCAATACGCGAAATGCCGTGGAGGCTCATGTTCTGAGTTATCTCTACGGCATTCGTACTCCATGGAGTAATCATTTCGCGGCGTGGACCCACAAAGAAGCCCTCGACAGTCTCACCCTCGATGAGAGTGGCACCGCCGTAAAGCCAACACAGTTCATTGATCTCGTCTTGTGAGAGCTTGTGATCTGCTGCTGTAGCAATCACGCTCTTGCTTGGAGTCATGAAAAATAGAATCATACTGCTTGTATATTGTTTTGGATGAAAAACATTTTGTTGTCTGCAAAGTTACGACTTTTTAGCAAAATGAGCGCATGTTTGCATGGTTATTTTGATTATTTGATAGATAGTTTGTGAATATTCTCGAGTGTGTAGGTAAAGGGCAGAGCATCCGCATCGGTCGACGCGGATGTCTGCGTCGGTCGACGCGGATGTCTGCATCGGTCGACGCGGATGTCTGTATCGGTCGACGCGGATGTCTGTATCGGTCGATGCAGATGTCTGCATCGGTCGATGCGGATGGTTTAAGCTCTGAGTGTGAACTCGAATCTAAGTCCTCCCTCCTCGTTGTTGTGTGCACTGATTGTTCCGCCGTGCAACAGTACGGCGTTCTTCACGATGGCGAGCCCGAGTCCGGTGCCGCCCATCTTGCGCGAGCGTCCTTTGTCCACGCGGTAGAAGCGTTCGAAGATGCGTGGCAGATGCTCCGATGGCACGCCCACGCCGTTGTCGGAGAAGGTGAAGTGCCACTTGCGGTGTTCGTCGAACAGCTCGTCGGAGCTTAGCTCTGCGTCTATGGTTATCGTTGTGCCCACACCGGCGTAGGCGATGGCGTTGTCGGTGAGGTTGCGGAACACGCTGTAGAGCAGACTCGTGCTGCCGCGCACCACGATGTTCGGCTGCAAGCGGTTGCAGAACTTCATCTCCTTCTGCTGCAGTTGCAGTGCCGTCTCCTTCTGTATGTTCGATACGATGTCCGATATGTTCACGTTCTCCTCGCTCATCATCTCCGGTGCGTCGTCCATGCGGTTGAGCGTAGAGATGTCCTGCAGCAGCGAGGTGAGTCGCTGGCTCTGTGCGTAGCTACGCTGCAGAAACTGCTCGCGTGTGGCATCGTTGATGTTCGGGTTCTCGAGGATGGTCTCCAGATAGCCCTGTATACTTGCCACGGGTGTCTTCAGCTCGTGTGCGATGTTCTGCGTGAGCTGTCGTTTCAGCACGTCCTGCTCGCGGCGTGTGGTCTGCAATCGCTTGTACATCTTGATGATGCGCTCGGCTATCTCGCCCAACTCGTCGTTGGGGAACACGGCGAGGTCCTCCGTGTCGAGCGACTCGTTGTGGTCGGCTCTTGAGGCGAACGTGCGCAGCTTCGTGATGTTGTCGCTCAGTCGGCTGATGAAGCGGTAGAGTATAATGGTGAGCAACAGTATGGCTCCTATGGCGAACCAGATGTAGTGCTGGTCGGCTTGTAGCGAGCGTGCGAGGTCGCTCGTGTAGGGCAGGGCGGAGCGTATGATGAGCTGCTGCTTGGGAAAGTAGGTGGCAGAGTAGAAGAAGTCGCCGTGTACGGTCTCGCTATTGCGGTCGACGGTAGAACCTGCACCATGCTTCAGCGCCGCGGCTATCTCCGGGCGTGTAGAGTGGTTGTTGATGTGCGAGTAGTCCTTCAGCTTGCTGTCGTAGAGCACGTCGCCGTTGGCGCGTATCAGCGTCACGCGTATGTTCTGTATGTAGTGGGTTTCTACATAGCGGTCGAGTGCCTCCTCGGAGAAGTCGGGGAAGAGGCGCAGATGTTCCTCCATGCGCGAGTTGTAGTCCTGCAACTTCAGGTTGAGCGTGTCAATCTTGAATTGTTTCTCGCGCTCCTGCTGGAACACGATGAACGCCACGGCGAACACAAGGAACACCGAGAGGATGCTGAGGTATAGTTTTTTGCCGACAGATATTTTCATAATTAGTAATTTAGGAGGGTATGGCATCCTGCCATACCCACGCAGGTGGTTTGTAGTAGGTAGGAGGGTATGGCATCTTGCCATACCCACGCAGGTGGTTTGTAGTAGGTAGGAGGGTATGGCATCCTGCCATACCCACGCAGGTGGTTCGTAGTAGGTAGGAGGGTATGGCATCCTGCCATACCTACGCCAATAGTTCGTAGTGGGTAGCGTGGGTATGGCAGGATGCCATACCCTCCTATGCGTCGAAGTAATATCCGAAGCCGAGGCGCGTGACGATGCACTTCGCGAAGCGACCTATCTTCTTGCGCAGGCGTGTTATGTTCACATCCACGGTGCGGTCGAGCACCAGCACGTCCTTCGGCCATACGCGGTCGATGAGTTCCTGGCGCGAGAACACGCGTCCGCGCTCGTCGAGCAGCAGGTGGAGCAGTTCGAACTCGGTCTTCGTGAATGCTATCTCCTCGCCGTCGATGGCTACGGTCTTCTTGTCGAGGTTCATCACGATGCCCTGGTAGGTGATGAGGTGCGCTTCTTCCTCCTCGTTCTCAGTGGCTGTGCGGCGCAGCACGGCACGCACGCGCACCATCACCTCTCGCAGCGAGAATGGCTTCGATATATAGTCGTCGGCGCCGAGGTTAAATCCCGTCACGGTGTCGTTCTCTGTGTCGCGGGCGGTGAGGAAGATGATAGGCACGCGGGCTGTCTGTGGGTCGTCCTTCAGCAGTCGGGCGAGGGCGAACCCCGACATGCCGCCCATCATCACGTCGAGCAGCAGCAGGTCGAACGATGCTATGTCGAGCGTCTGTGCCTCTTCGGCTGATGTGGCGGTCTGCACCTCGTAGCCTTCTGTTTCGAGATTGAACTTGAGGATTTCGAGCAAGTCCTGCTCGTCGTCAACAACGAGGATTTTCTGGTTTTGTTTCATAACTGCTATATCTTTGTTCTGCTTGCAAAGTTATATATAATTGTATTCACACGTACTACTAAACTGTTACATTTTCGTTACGCCAACAAAAAAGGCACACCGCTTGGTGTGCCTTTCATATCTTAAAACGCCTGCTTATCGCCAACGATGACGTTAGCCACGGTCTTATACATTATATATATATCGAGCCATAGGCTCCAATGCTCCAAGTACCAGATGTCGCCAGCCACACGTCCCTCCATCTGCGATAGGTATTTTGTCTCGCCTCTGAAGCCGTTCACCTGGCTCCAACCGGTGATGCCTGGCTTGATGTAGTGGCGCACCATGTAGTTGTCGATGAGCTTCGAGTAGTCGTCGGTGTGCTTCACCATGTGTGGACGTGGACCCACGATACTCATCTGTCCTAACAGTACGTTGATAAACTGTGGCAGCTCGTCGATGTTTGTCTTGCGCATTATGTTGCCCCACTTCGTCTTTCGCGGGTCGTTCTTCGTGGCCTGCAGCGTGTCGGCATCCTTGTTCACCTTCATGCTGCGGAACTTCAGGCAGTAGAACTCCTTGCCGTTAAGTCCGGTGCGCTTCTGTCGGAAGAACAACGGTCCTGGCATTGTTATCTTCGTAACGATAGCCACAACGGCGAGTATGATAGGGAGGAGCGTGCAGAGGAATGTCAGCGACACCACGAAGTCGAACGTGCGCTTTATCAAGCGGTTCTCGATGAGGCTCAGCGGCTCGTTGTAGAGACTCAAGTAGGGTACGTCGCCCAGCACTTTGAGGTGCATACGATGGTGTAGATAGTTGCTGACGTTGGGCATCGAATAGAAGTGGATGAAGTTATGCTCGCAGTAGCGTATCACTTCAAGGATTTCCTCGCTGAAGCGTGAGGGCAGACAGCAGTACAATTCGTGTACGTTGCTGTGCTCCTTCAGCACCTCTGGCATATCCTGCGGTGTGCCGAGATATGTGCATAGCTCGGAGAATTTCTCGTTGGGTTGGTGGTCGAAGTAACCCAGCACGTTGAAACCTAAGTCGTTTGGTGTGGTCATCTGACGAAACATGTTACGCACGTTGCTGTTGCTTCCTACGAATACCACGTTATGGGCGTGCTTCGGCATACGTCGCCATGCTGCAACAACCTGACGTGTTATGATGCGGAAGATAGAAACACCGACGAATGATGTCAGCCAAAACTCTATCATTCTGAATAACGGCATGTGTTGGAAGTCGCCGATGGCGAACATGAGAATGCAACCGATTGCACTTACGAAGAAGTTCTGCATCACACGCATGATAATCTGGTGGTTGCTCACCTTGCGATGATGCAGCACGACACCATAGTCTATTGTGCAAGCTAAATATACGATAGAGCCTACCACCATCGTTTGGCGCATTGCGTCGATGTCGGTGTCATATTTTAAAACGCAACAAAACAGCCAGTACAATAGATTGATGATGATGATATCACCAAGCAATACTGACATCTTCAATAGTTTGTTCTCGTGTGGGCTATGTATTGTGTTACTCATTATTCTTCATTTTGGGGTTGTATGAATGCTGATTTATAATTACTCTCTAACTCTCTAAGTATTATCGTTGTTGTAAGTATGCGTTTGATGTATCTTTGTTGTTTGTGTGTATGCATAACGCAAACGTTGCAAAGTTAGTCTAAATAGTTTAGATTATTGATACAAATGGACACAAAAGTGTTAATTAGTGTAAAAAAAAAAACGCTAAAAGACCAAAATTTCTTTCGGAAGCAACGCCACGGGCGTGCTTCCGAAGGAAATATGGCGGATCGTATCCGCTGCGTAATTGCGCAAGATATATGAAGCTTGGCGTGCGAAACTCAATAATTTTAAGTAACTTTGCACTTCGTATTTAATTTAAAAAACAGAAACAAATGATAGTCTGCATAGCCGAGAAACCAAGCGTAGCCAAGGATATAGCCCGCATATTGGGTGCCACAACCTCACACAACGGATACATGGAGGGCAATGGCTTCCAAGTGACGTGGACCTTCGGCCACCTCTGCACGCTGAAAGAGCCCAACGACTACACCGAGAACTGGAAGCACTGGAGTCTCTCGGCGTTGCCGATGATACCGCCGCGCTTCGGCATAAAGCTCATCGACGACGACGGCATCAAACGCCAGTTCAGCGTCATAGAGCGTCTTATGCAGGCTGCCGACTGCATCGTCAACTGCGGTGACGCCGGTCAGGAGGGTGAGCTGATACAGCGTTGGGTGATGCAGAAGGCACAGGCGAAGTGCCCCGTGAAGCGCCTTTGGATATCGTCGATGACCGACGAGGCTATCCGCGAGGGTTTCAACTCGCTGAAGGATCAGAGCGAGTACCAGCCGCTGTACGTAGCCGGACTGAGCCGTGCCATCGGCGACTGGCTCTTGGGCATGAACGCTACGCGCCTCTACACGCTCAAGTACGGACAGAACCGACAGGTGCTCAGCATCGGTCGTGTGCAGACACCTACGCTCGCGCTCATCGTCAACCGCCAGAAGGAGATCGACTCGTTTGAGCCGGAACCCTATTGGGTGCTTTCTACTATCTATCGCGACACACTCTTCACAGCCACAAAGGGCAAGTTCACGACGAAGGAGGAGGGCGAGCAGGCGTTCGCCACCATCGCCGACAAGCCGTTCGAGGTGACGGGCGTGTCGAAGAAGAACGGCAACGAGGCTCCTCCACGCCTCTTCGACCTCACCTCGCTGCAGGTGGAGTGCAACCGCAAGTTCTCATACAGCGCCGAGACAACGCTCAATCTCATACAGTCGCTCTACGAGCGCAAGCTCACCACCTATCCGCGTGTCGACACGCAGTTCCTGAGCGACGATATCTACCCGAAGTGTGCCGGCATACTCACCGGTATGCGCGGTTACGAGCAGTACATACAGCCGCTTGCCGGCAAGAAGTTGCCCAAGTCGAAGCGTGTTTTCGACACATCTAAGGTGACCGACCACCACGCCATCATCCCGACCGGCGTGCCTGCGTCTGCACTCAGCGACATGGAGCGCAACGTCTACGACCTCATTGCACGCCGCTTCATCGCCGTGTTCTATCCCGACTGCAAGTTCGCTACCACCACCGTGCTCGGCAAGGTGGAGGATGTGGAGTTCAAGGTGAGCGGAAAGGAGATATTGGAGCCTGGATGGCGTACAATATACGCCCAGCAACCATCTCACCCCAACAACCCCTCAACCCCTCAACCCCTCAACTCACAACCGTCGTCGTCCGAAGACGACGACAAGCAGGACGAGGAGCGCACTCTGCCCACATTCGTGAAGGGCGAGAGCGGACCGCACACGCCTACACTCACCGAGAAGTGGACCACACCGCCGAAGTACTACACCGAGGCTACGCTGCTGCGTGCCATGGAGACCGCCGGCAAGTTCGTCGACGACGAGACACTGCGTGCTGCGCTGAAGGAGAACGGCATCGGACGACCGTCTTCGCGTGCCGGCATCATCGAGACGCTCTTCAAGCGCCACTACATACGTCGCGAGCGCAAGAACCTCATTGCCACGGCTACCGGTATCGAACTGATTGATATCATCCACGAGGAACTGCTCAAGAGTTGCGAGCTGACCGGCATATGGGAGAAGAAACTCCGCGATATAGAGCACAAAAAGTACGAGGCTGCCGACTTCATCAACGAGCTGAAGCAACAGGTGACGGAGATTGTGTACGATGTGCTGCGCGACAACAGCAACCGCCGTGTCACCATCACCACCGACGAGGATCTGAAGAAGGCGAAAAAGAAGAAGACTGCTGCGCCGAAGAAAGCCGCAGCAAAGTCTGCTGCAACGTCGTCGACTGCATCAACAAAAAATGCTGCCGCCTCACCGCAGCCCGCAACAAGCGAGCTGTCGGCAGACGACAGCATAATCGGCACCACTTGCCCCGTTTGCGGCAAGGGTACAATCATAAAAGGTAAGACGGCTTACGGCTGCAGCAACTGGAAGAACGGCTGCACCTACCGCGTCGCGTTCAAATAGTTAGAACTTCACCACGCGCGAACCGTCCGCAGTCTCTTCGATAGTAACCTTCGTAGCGTCCTCGGGCAGCAGGTCCTCAATGAGCTCGGGCCACTCGAGGAAGCACAGCGAACCGCTGTAGAAGTAGTCCTCGTAGCCCATGTCGTACACTTCTTCGAGTTTCTTTATGCGGTAGAAGTCGAAGTGGTATATTGCGTCGCCGGTTGTGGCAGAAGTGTATTCGTTCACGATGGCGAACGTGGGCGATGTGATTACGTCGTCTACGCCCAAACACTCGCAGACAGCCTTCACGAAAGTAGTCTTGCCTGCGCCCATCTTGCCGTAGAAGGCGAACACCTTGCCGTCGCCCATATTCTCGACAAATGTTTTGGCAGCCTCGTTGATGTCTGCCAGAGAGTTGATTTTTATTTCCATAGTTTTTTCGTTTTTCTATTATAACAGTAAGCTGCTTGCAGCTTTTTTTATTTTCTTCCCTTTAGTGTTATCAGCGGTATGAGCATCTCTTCGAGCGAGATGCCTCCGTGCTGGAACGTGTCCTTGTAGTACGACACGTAGTAGTTGTAGTTGTTGGGGTAGGCGAAGAATGTGCTGCCGGTGGCGAACATGTACGACGTACTGATGTTCGGCGCGGGCAGCTGCGCCTCCTGTGGGTTCTTGATGACGAACACTTCCTTCGATTGGCAGTTGAGGTTCTTGCCCAGCTTGTAGCGCAGGTTGGTGTTCGTGTTGCGGTCGCCGATTATCTTCACCGGCTTCGACGCACGGATACTGCCGTGGTCGGTAGTGATGATGATGCGGCAGTCGATCTGCGAGAGTGCGCTGAGCAGGTCAGCCATCACCGAATGGCGGAACCACGAGAGCGTTATCGAGCGGTAAGCCGACTCGTTGTTGGCAAGCTCGCGCACCATCTTCGACTCCGTTCTTGCGTGCGAGAGCATATCGATGAAGTTGACCACGATGACGTTGAGGTCGTTCTTCGTCAGCTCGTTGAGGCGTGCAAGCAGTTTGTCGGCACCCGTCGAGTCGTTCACCTTGTGATACGAGAACGAGTCGCGGCGGCGGTAGCGTTCTATCTGCGTGCGTATGAGCGGTTCCTCGTTGAGGTTCTTGCCCTCGTCTTCGTCCTCGTCCACCCACAGCTCGGGGAACATCTTCTCAATCTGCTCTGGCATCAAGCCCGAGAAGATAGCGTTGCGTGCGTACTGCGTAGCCGTCGGCAGGATGCTGGTGTACATGTCCTCCTCTATGTCGAACATGTTTCCAATCTCCTTCGACAGCACGCGCCACTGGTCGTAGCGGAAGTTGTCGATGACGATGAGGAACACTTTCTCGCCCTCGTTTATCGCAGGGAACACCTTGCGCTTGAAGATGTCCGGGCTCATCAGTGGGCGTTCGGTTACGCCCGGTGCCACCCACGACAAGTAGTGCTTCTTTATGAACTTGGCGAAGCCGTTGTTTGCTTCCTCCTTCTGCATCTGCAGCATCTCGGTCATGTTGCTGTCCGTAGAGCTAAGCTCCAGTTCCCAGTGTACCAGTCGGCGGTACGCATCCTTCCAGTCGTCTATCGTGTTGCAGTTCATTATCTGCATTGATATGTCCTGGAAGTTCTGCTGATAGCCCGTCTGCGTCACCTCCGACACAATCTGCTTGCGGTGAATGTTCTTCTTCAGCGTGAGCAGAATCTGGTTGGGGTTCACGGGCTTTATCAGATAGTCGGCTATCTTCGAGCCGATAGCCTGATCCATGATGTTCTCCTCCTCGCTCTTCGTCACCATCACTACGGGCGTAGCAGGCGACAGCTCCTTTATCTGTTGCAGCGTTTCGAGTCCGCTGATGCCGGGCATCATCTCGTCGAGCAGCACCAGATCGAACTTGTGCTGCTTGCACTCTTCGATGGCATCTGTTCCGTTGCTCACGGTCACCACCTCGTATCCTTTGCTCTGAAGAAAGATGATGTGGGCGCGCAAGAGTTCAATCTCGTCGTCTACCCACAGTAAATATCCGTTGCTCATAATGCTCTTTCTTTTTTTGTTAAAAACCGTCGAGGTCGTAATACTCATCGTCGTCGTAGCTCTCCGTCTGCTTGTTGTTCTGCTTCTTGCTCGGCGTGCCTTGCTTGGGCTGAGGGTCTTCGCCGAAGTAGAAGTCGTCCTCCAACTGCTTGGGTTCTTCCTTTACTATCGGCTTGGGCTCTTTCTTAACCTCCGGCTTCGGTTCCTCTACAACAGTTGTTGCAGACTCTTCCTTGACCTCCGGCTTCGGTTCCTCTACAGCAGTCGTTGCAGACTCTTCCTTGACCTCCGGCTTCGGTTTCTCTACAACAGTCGTTGCAGATTCCTCCTTAACCTCCGGCTTCGGTTCCTCAACAACAGTCGTTGCAGACTCCTGAGGTTGTTCCTCCTCGATGTTCACCACGCCACCCTCAGTCGACGGCTCTTCCGTAGGTTGAGGCTCTTCCTCGAAGAATGTGTTCGTAGTGTTCTGGTTGTTCGCAGGCTCCTCCTCGAAGTCGTCGCGCTGCTTTGTCGTCTTCTGTTCGTCTGGCTCAACGACTGGTTCTTCCGGAATGTCGAGCAGATCCTCCGTTGCTATCTTAAGCGGAGCGAAGTTCTTCTCGTAGAACTCGGCGTAGTCGGCGTAGCTGAACTGCTTGCCGAGCAGCGGCAGGTTCACGTCGCTGATTATGATTTGTCTACTCTTGCCCACGAGCTTCATCAGTTGCTTCTGTTCCTGCAGCTGACGTGCGTACTGCAGTGCCTCGTCGTAGTTGCGGAAGCCCTTCACGAGCATTCGGTTCAGTCCGTCCGCCTGCTCCACCTCTATGTCGAAGTTGCGCACCATGAACGATGTGAAGTTGTAGCGAGCCAGCTCGAAGAGCATACGGTTGGCGTCTATCGAGTCGGGTTTGTACGCTATCATGTATATGAACGCAGCGTTGCGGTCGTTAGAGAACTCGCGCACCGCCGTCGAGTCGCTTTCGTTGAGCACCTGCGAGCGTCGCTCCCAGATGTTCTCGAGGTCGAACTTGCCGCCTTGCAGCTGTCTGCCCTCGTTCACGCCCTTCACAATCATGCCTGCCATTACGGCTATAGGGCTTTGCGGATACTTCTTCACCACCGTGTTCAGGTCGTCGATGCAGCCCTCGTAGTCGCCGTCGTTCAGCTTGCCCAGACCACCGATGAAGAGGAACTTGTCGCGGTTGGCACCCAACGGGAACCGCTGTTCGGACACGCTGACATTGCCGCGCACCTCCTTGTAGCGCGCCGCCTTGAACGCATCGTATGTAGCGGCGTACAGCGAGTCTTCGAGGTGCACGCCGAGGCGCGCGTTCTCCACGAAGTTGGGGTCGGTGAGCAGTGTTGTCCACTCGCTCTCGGGGTACTCCTGCTTGAGTCGTGCCACGTACGAGTCGGCGGTCTGTCGGTCGCCCTTGCGCATATATAATAGGTAGAGGTGATAGTAAGCCTCCGCCTTCTTTTCAAAGTTGGGATAGTCGCCGCCGATGAGTCGCCTGAACTGCTTCTCGCTTCGCGGCAGGTTGTCGAGCTTGTCCTTGAAGATGACGCCCGAGTTGTAGAGTCCTTCGGCGATGATGTTGTTGCTCGCAGCCACCTGCTCCTCCGTGAACGGTATCTGCGCCATGTAGTACTCGCGCTTGTGCGGGTCGTTCTGTGCGCTGTCGGCGATTAGCGCGAGCGAGTCGGCTATGGCTTCCGCCTGCGCTATGGAGTCCTGCTGCTCCTCGGTGAGTTCCGGCTCGTCGGTCTGGAAAGCCACCACCGTCTTGTTCACGCGCTGCCAGTCGTCCACATTCTCGCGCTTGCCCCATTGCTTCTGGAACGCCGCCTTACCCTGGCTCACCGCCATCTGGTTGTAGAAGTACCACTGCGCGTTGCGCTGGTTCTGCTGGTTCTGCTGGTTCTGCATCGTCGTGTTGTTGCCGAACTGATTGTTCTGCGCCATGTCGTTGCCGCCGTTCATCTGGTTCTGCGCGTCCTGCTCTGCCTGCAGTCGGCGTTCCTCCTTCTCCTTCTTCTTCAGTGCCTCGATGGTGCGGTCGATGGCAGCGTTGCGGTCGCTCTCGCTCATCTTGGCGAGCGACTGCAGTGAGTCTTGCAGGTGTATAGCGTCGGTGTATGGCACGAGGTCGTCCAGAATCTTCGAGCGGTTCGACAGCTCCTCGTAGTCCTTGCGCTCCTTGTCGAGCATACCGATGGCTTGACCGTAGCAGCGTTGTGCGTCGTTGTAGCGCTCCTTGTCCCAGTAGATGTCGCCGAGCTTCAGCAGCAGCACGCCCTTCTCTATGCCCGAGCGCGTGGCTTTAGCCGCTCCGCGCTCGTAGGCGTTGATGGCTTGTGCGGTGTCGCTCTGTGCGAGGTATATGTTGCCGATGGCGTAGTACACCTGGTCGAGGTATTCCTTGTTCTTGTCCGAGCGTGCCATGCGTTTCAGTCTGCCTATCATCTTCTTCGATTGTCCTACGGACATCACCTCCGTCATGCAGATGCGTGCGTTGAACTCCAGCTCGTAGGGTGGGTTGAGCTTCGTCACGTGCTTGAACGCCTTCATCGCCTCCACGTTGTTGCCCAACGCTGCCTGCATCTGTCCCATGAGGAACCACTCGCGTGCGCGCTGCTTGCGTCGCATCTCGTGCTTTATCACGTTGCGCAGGTGGGGTATAGCTTTCTCGTATTCGCCCGTGTGCACGTAGTAGTCGGCGTAGGTGTAGTCCCACTCCTTGCGTGCCGACCAGTGGATGGAGTCGCGCTGCATATTGCGTATCACGTCCTCGGCATCGTAGAGCCAACCCTCCTCGATGTAGCACTTGGCGAGCCATGCCCTCGACTTGGCGTAGATGGCGGGCTGCGTCTGGTACAGTCGGCTCATGTAGTTGAACGTGGCTGCTGCCTCATCGAACGCTCCCTTGTAGAACTGCGAGCGTCCCATGAGCAACCACGCCTTCCAAAGGAACGGGTTGTACTCGCGGCGCGAGAGCCACTCCAAGTCCTTCGCCGTCTTCTTGCGCTGCTTTGTCCACTGCGGTCGGCGCTTTATGCTATGCAGCTTGATGGTCTTCTGACACTTCTCGATGGCGCGGTCGTAGTTCGACTTGCCTATCTCTCGGCTGTTCTTGTTGCTCACGGTGTAGAGCGGAATAAGCTCGGTGAAGTTGTCCTTGTTGCCTTCCTCCTTCTCTAATGAGGCATCGATATACGCCAACGAGCCGTTATAATAAGTGTTATAACGCGCCTTGAACGAGTGCCACCAGCGTGTGCGCGCGGTGTTTTTCTGCGTAGAGCATCCTGTCGCAACCACCAATACAGCTGCGAGAAGGATGGGTATAATATGTCTTGTTTTAAATAGTTTCACGTATAAATAACTCTGTTTGTGGCGTTTTATTGCCTTAACCCTCCCTGAGCATGAATGTTTCGTCCTTTATCTGGTCGGGCAGGTTGATACCGCGCAGTGTCAGACTGCGGCACCAGTCGGCTATCTCCTCGTGGCGCATGGTGTAGAGCACCTCGCTGAACTGCTCCACCTCCTCGTCGGTGTAGCTGTCTGACGGGCGTCCGCTGAACGCGTCGAGTTCCTCGTCGTCGTAGTAGACGATGTCCTTCGTGGCGGCTTCCATCATGCAGTCCTGCTCGCACTTGTCGTTAGTGCCGTTGCATGTGGCGCATGTCTCCACCACGGTTATCTTCTCCTCGCCGTCGTGCTTGCTCAGCTTGGCGATCAGTGCGGCGATGATGCCGAGCACAATTATCGAAATCACTAATATTATCATATTCTCTTCAAAGTTTTATTAGGTGTCCTTCCACGGATTTCTCCTTAGGAGGGTATGGCATCTTGCCATACCCACGCCGCCTGCTATGGGATATTCTCCCACAGAATACGCCGAATTCACAGAACCTCCTGCTGAGATGTCCTCCCGCAGATTCCTCCTTAGGAGGGTATGGCATCTTGCCATACCCACGCCGCCTGCTATGGGATATTCTCCCACAGAATACGCCGAATTCACAGAACCTCCTGCTGAGATGTCCTCCCGCAGATTCCTCCTTAGGAGGGTATGGCATCTTGCCATACCCACGCCGCCTGCTATGGGATATT
>OGLS01000185.1_pt1 | contig 69358 bp, 68 predicted proteins | sample 1572881 | NCBI WGS metagenome assembly OGLS01 (sample SAMEA2582013, study PRJEB24529) | metagenome | biome: Human gut stool | place: China | collected 2011
TTTAACGGGAGGAAATAATTCTATGAGTCGCTTTTTTAAATTTGGAAAGTTACACTTTTTAATAACGGAGGGAATGGAATGAAAAAACTTGTAACCTTGCTTCTTTCGCTTGCTTTAGTGCTATCAGCATGGTTTTATTTGTTTTAGTAGCTTTTCAATCTTGCGCTGCCGGATTAGGAAATGCTTTAGCAGATAACGGCGAAGTAAGCGGAACATCAGGAATGTTGCTTGCTTTCTGTATGCTGATTGCAGGCATCGTTGGAGTAGCAACCCGAAAGAGCAAAGGCGGCGGAATTGTTGCCGGAGTATTCTATCTGTTGGGCGGACTGCTGGGAATTGTAAATTACGGTAGCTTCTCTGACCTTGCTATCTGGTCTGTCCTTTGTTTCATTTTCGGAGCTGTCTTTATTTTGGGCTCCTTGAAAATGAAGAAAGCAGATAAAAGTAACACAGACGCGGCAGAATAATATTATTCAAATAACAATAACATAATTCCCCAACAGGGCGACTATTTCCAAACCGAAGTAGCCGCCCTTTTCTTTTACTAAAAATCAAAAAGGAGGGCTACCATGTCGAAGAAAAAACCACCGACCACCATCGAGGAATGTAACGCCGAAATGGAACTGACACAGAAGAAAATCCGGCAGTATGAGAACAGGAACAAAATGCTTGACCGCAAACTTGCCATTGAGAAGCGCAAGGAGCGCAACCACCGTCTTTGTTCGCGGGGCGGCTACCTTGAAAGCCTTGTCCCGGCACTCATTGATATGTCAGAACAGGAAGCCCGCGACTTCCTCTACACCGCGGTTTTCAGCGACAAAGCGCAGGAGTTTTTGAGAAAACGAGCCGGAGAAGCGACACCGAAGAATTACCCTTGCACACAAGGGCGCACTTATACACCCTTACGGGCGTGTGCGCTCTGCCGAGGGCTTTATCTCCGCACAGGGATTTTACCCCGCGCTCCGATATGGCGGCTTTGCCGCAACAAGGGGCTGCACCCCTTGCGCCGCTTCGCGGCTATCCCTGCACACCCACAAAAACAGTACACCCGCCGTTGGCGTCTGTACCATTTTTGCGGGTTTTATTATCCTATCCGGGAGGTGATACCCATAGCCATTTATCTTCAAAAAGCTGGATGGAGTTATTTTCGTCCATGGGCTTTTCCCTCCTTCAATGGGCTATCCCCATTCTACCAAGAAATGATGATTTTTTCTATCAGGAAACGCGATTTTTGCGGCAGCAGCAGTCGTAGGCGCTGTGGGACCGTGGGCAAACGGCCAAGCCGGGCGGCGCTGTGGGAAAGCGGTTTGCCGTCCTGTGGGAAAGGCCTGTCCTTTTCCATCAGGGGGTGAATGGCTTTTCCATCGGCAAAGCGGCCGTTTTCCATATTTCCATAGCGCGGGCCTAATCCTCGGTGATGATACACGCACAGCCCGCCGTCAGCAGGCGGTACAGCGTCAGCGGCACATACCACGCCGCCACCAGCAGCCGCCAGACAAGGACGCAGCCGCCGATAAGGCCGGCAAAGACGAAGTTCAGAAGGAACAGGGCGATCCCGCCGCCCAGAGAGCCGCCGCCCGGTATGATCCAGAGCCGCAGCCGCCAGATCCCAAACGGCAGCCCGCAGAGGATCCAGAGCCAGAGATAATCCAGCTCCCCGTTCTTTACGCAGGCGGAGCGGAAGATGCAGTACAGCAGCACGGCCGACGCCACCGGCAGGATGGTCTTGCGGAAAAAGTCTTTTAAGGCCTCGCCTCTTGTCATGGGGTTCGCCTCCTTCAAAATCGTTTGTATCTTCATTATATCTGACGTTTCGGCAAAAGCCCAGGGGAAAACGCAGATCGCGGCAAAAAGTTTGTCTCATGGGTCATTCCAGCTCCATATCCTTCTGCCGTGCCGACGCCTGCCGGGGCGGGGACAGGAACTCCTCCACATTCCGGCGCACGGCGGCGTAGTCCTGCTCCTCCCGCCGTGCTTTCTGACGCTCGGCGGTCAGTGCCGCCTTTCGGGCGGTGAGCGCAGCCATTTCCGCCTGCACCCGCTCCGTGGATGGCAGGGGCACGGCGCCCAGGCGCTTACACTCCCTGGCGGCGGCCTCAAAGAGAATGATCTCCCGCTCATAGCCACGCAGGAACTTCTCCTTGTCCTTCGACGCCTGATAGCGGTCGTAGATTGGCTTGAGCTGACGGTAGGCGGCGACGTGCTTTATTTTCAGCGTCAGCTCCTCGATCCGCACCCCGGTCTCCCGCAGCTCCGCTTTCAGCCGGGCGGCGGAGGCGGAAGCCGCCTCGCAGCGCTCTGTCAGCTCCTCCATGCTGCCGATGCCGTGTTCCGTCAGGAAGTTGCTGGTTTCGGCGATGCGTTTCAGATTCTCGATGGTCGCCCAATGGCGGTAGCCCGCGCTCTGTTGGGCCTTGATGTTGTTCTGAATATCTATGAGCAGGCTGACCCTGCCTCCGTGCTGCTTTGGTTGGCGGGAGGGTCTGGCGCGTCCGGCCATCCGTGCGGTCAGGGCGTCCTCGGCGTAGTCCGCGCCCAGGGTCTTTAGCCTTGTGAACCGCTCCTGTCCCGGCGCTCTGGCGGAAATGTACTTGCCCCGCTTGAGCTCGTAGCCCTCCCGCTGCAACCGCGCCAGCAGCTCCTCTAAATCATGGCAGCCGGGCAGCAGCCGGTCGATGGCGGCGCGCAGCTTCGCCTTATAGCTGGTGCCGGCTCGCTCCGCCTGATGCTCGATGTAGCTTTTGCCCTTGTCCTGGCCGGGAACGATGACGGACAGGCCGTGCTCCTTGCAGAGCCGGTCTGAGGTGCGGCGGATGAAGTGATAGCTGCGCTTGTTGGAATGGTAGTGCTTATGATCCGCAAAGCTGACGGCATTGAAGATCAGGTGGTTATGAACGTGATCCCGGTCTATGTGGGTGGTCAGGACGAACTCATACCTGCCTCCCAGGATCTCCCTTGCCAGCTCCATGCCGATCTCATGGGCCTGCTCCGGCGTGACCTCCCCAGGCTGAAAGGCTTGGATCAGGTGGCGGCCCAGGTTCGTCCCCTTGTCGATGGCGTGGCGGCGGGTCCAGGCAAACTCGATATCCGCGGTCTCGGCGGCGCAGCCATAGGAAGAAACAAGCAGCTTTCCATCCGTCTTTTCCGGGTTGCAGATATAGTCAATGGCGGCTTTCAGCGTTGACTTGATAGGATGCGTCTTTGTAACTGCCATATCTCATCCAGCCTCTCCTGTATCTCCCGCATATCCGCTTTGTACGCGCCGCCTCCCGCGTTGATCCGCTTGGCAATCTGATTGATGTTCCGGCCGATGGCGGACAGGGCGGCGTTCATCCGCTTGATATCCGTGGTGTCAAGCTGGATGATATACCCGTCTATCGCCATCTTCCGCAGATACGCGCCGTACCGCCGTGTGGGGAGCTGCGCCATCTTTTCATCTATGAGCCGTTTTTCCTCCTCCGTCACATAGAATTTCATCTGAATGTTCCGCTTTCGGTTCGCCATGGGCAGCCTCCGTTTCTCATAAGGGTCTGGGATATCCCAGCAAGCAATTTTGACTGTTCGGGCAAGGGACCTGAACAGCGCAAAATCCGCAAGCGGGTACTCGCTTGCTGTGCTTGCTGACTACTCCGTACCCCCGTTTTCCCCCTCTACCCATACTACAATCTGAACAATGCGTTTTGGCCAGTTTTCAGAAAATCATTGCAAAAACAGCGTACGTTCAAAGAAAAGATACAACTAATTTCCTTTTTCCCGTTTTATTCAACTCGTTTTCATGCTATACTATTGTTGAAATATAATTGCTCTGTGCGCGTTGAAGACGAATATCACACAGAACATGGGCAGGCTGCATTGCACCGCGACTTTAATTTTGATTCTCCTGTGACACAGTAAGAAGTGACAAGACTCTATAAGTAAACATCGAATCGCACAGCGCAGGCATTTTGGCCTGATGCTGTGCGATTTCTTTTTCACCTCACGAAATACTGGCCTGCACAGCCGTTTGCTATGCAGCGCGTCTCATCCTTTGGGATGATTTACATTTCAGAACAGCCGCGTATAATATAATTTGAGATAGGTGGCAAAAGGCTTATGACAATCTCACTCTGTATCAAGGGGAGGGAAGAAATGACCGAAAATATCATCATAAAGCCCTCCGTTCAGAAACGGTTTGACAGCTTCATGGCGCATGGCAGAGCCTTTTTTTTCAGCGCGCCCTGCGGCTTTGGAAAAACGGCGGTGGCGGAGGCGCTACTGTCCAGCCGGGAGGTATTGCGCCTATCGGCGGACAGTGCCGGCTTCAAGCTGCCCTCTGCGGAGGCTGACTGGCAAATCTTGCTGCTGGACGATTTGCAGGATATGCAGGAGGATCAGGACTGGAATGCCCTGTGCGAACTGATCCGTGCCTGCCCCGAGCGCCGCTTCGTCCTGCTCTCCCGCGGCACGCCGCCGGGGAGCCTCATGGCCTTTCAATACACGGGGCTGATGACGGTGCTGGAGGCCGACGACCTGCTCTTTGATGCGGACGATGTGCGGCGACTGTTTCAGCTTTCGGGAGCAAATGTAACAGATAGCGAGATCGACGGAATTTTGAAAGAATCCGTGGGCTATCCGCTGGGTGTGGCCATCACCGCCCGGTGTATGTCTCCGGGCAAGCCGTGGACGCCGGAGTTGGTGGCGCGGGTGTTCCGGGAGGTGTTTCTCTACTTTGAAACCGCCATCTACCGGCGCTTTGACCTGCCGGTGCGGCGCTTCCTGTTGGAGCTGGCCCCCTTTGAAAGTTTTGACTTGGAAATGGCACGGATGGTCAGCGGCGATCCCCGTGCCGGCGAACGGCTGGACTGGCTTCTTCGATACACCACTATGCTGCGCTACGACGACTGCCAGCGCTTCCACTTCTGGTCGGGTTTCCGAGCTTTTCTCCTCTGGGAGATGGAACGGGAGTATACCGAGGAAAAGCGCAAAGCGCTCTTCAGCCGGGGCGGGCTGTACTATGAGCTGAAGGAGGACTACGCCCACGCTCTGGAATGCTACACCAGCGGCGGCGACCATTCCAAGGTCTCCGAGCTGCTGGTGCGCAATGCAGAACTCCACCCCGGCATGGGTCACTATGCCGAGATGGAAAAATACTACCGCAGCCTGCCGGAGGCGGAAATTCTCGCCTCTCCCTCGCTGATGCAGGGCATGAGCATGCTCTGCGCGCTGGCGATGGACTACGAAGGCTCGGAGCGCTGGTACGGCGAGCTGCAAGCATTTGCCGAGCGCTGCGGCAGGCAGGACGCCGCCGGAAAGCAGGCCCGCAGCCGCCTTGCATGGCTGGACATTTCTCTCCCCCAGCGGGGCGTGAACGGTCTGACGGAAACCATTCCCGCCGTGTTCCGGCTGCTGATGAACAAGGAAGTGACGCTACCGTCCTTCTCCGTCACGAGCGCGCTGCCCAGCATCATGAACGGCGGCAAGGACTTTTCCGCATGGAGTAAAAAGGACGACCTGCTCTACAAGACCCTCCGTCTCCCTGTGGAGACGGTACTGGGGAGGGACGGCGTGGGACTTGCGGACTGCGCCATCGCCGAAAGCAAGTTTGAAAAGGGGGAGGACGTGGCCGGTCGGATGCTGTCCCTTCTCCCACAGCTGAATGAGGTCCGCAACCGCGGCACGCCGGACATGGAGTTCGCCGTCAGTGGACTGCTGGCCCGCAGCCAGCTGGCAAGCGGACAGCCCGCCGACGCGCGGCGCACCATCGAGGTGCTCCGTGAATGCTTTGCCGAGCGCGGTTTGACACGCTTTCTGCCCAATATGGACGCCATGCTCTGCCGTATTGACATGCACACCGGCGACCTTGACGCGGCGGACGCGTGGTATCGGGAAAAAGCCCCGCGCGAACCCACGCACCTGAACGTCATGCGGCGCTACCAGTATCTCACCCAGGCCATGGTGGAGCTGGAGGACGGCAGGCCGGACACGGTGCAGCTGACGCTTGCCCCGCTGGAGCCGTACATCCAAAACTGCGCCCGCATCATCGACGGCATTCACCTGAATGTCTTGACTGCCATTGCCCTGTACCGCAAGAAGGACGAGCGGTGGCGCGAGCGATTGACGGCGGCGCTGGACGCGGCAGCAGAGTACCGCTTCATCCGCACCGTCAGCGTATACGGCACGGCGGTGCTGCCGCTGCTGGAAGTGCTGGACTGGGACGGCGACAAGGCATGGCGCAAGCGGCTGATGGCGGCGGTGCGGACGCAGGCGGCGTTCTACCCGCATTTCCTCGAACCCCGCCTTGCCCCCGGCGAGGAGCTGACGCCCACGGAGCTTCAAATTCTCCATCTGCTCTGCGCGGACAAGTCCAACGCCGAAATCGCGCAGATCATGGATGTGAAGCTGCCGACCGTGAAGACCCACGTCAGCCACATCCTCGACAAGCTGGACGTGAAGCGCCGGGCGGAGGCCAAGACCGCCGCGAAAAAGCTGCATTTAGTCCCCGAGGACCTGTAAAAACAGCATCCGGCGGATGCCGGATTTTCACATAAAAGCAGACCGAATCTCAAAGGAGGAACAGCATGAAAAAGAGAGTATTGAGTATGCTCATGGCGCTGGCGCTGTGCCTGACGCTCCTGCCCGCCCCCGCATGGGCGGCGGAAGCGGACGTGCCGGAGGGCGGCGCCATCGTGCAGGAGGAGCAGCAGCAGGAGAAAACTCTGGCTGCGGAATCGCCCGCCATATCAGAACAGGCGGCGGAAAATGGCATTGCCGCTCAGAACGGCGGGGGCAGCACCGTGAAAAACGCAGTGGCGGAGGTTACCATCGGTGACACCACTGCACAGTACGCCACCCTGACGGAGGCAATCACGGCGGCGCAGAAGAGCAACGGCAGCACCGTGAAGCTGCTGGCGGATGTGACGACCACAAGCGAAATCGAGGTCGACAGCGGCACGTTTACCATTGACCTGAACGGGAAGAAATTGGACAGAACTTCTCCCTTTACGCTTTCGGTCAAAGAAAGCGGCAATGTAACTGTAACCAGTACGCAAGGCACCGGCACCATCAGCAACGCCAAAAGCACCGCCATTTTTGTAAATGACAACGCCACCGTCCATGTTACAAAAGGCGTGCGGCTGAACCAGCTCTACGCAATGACAAACGCTAAGCTGACATTGGATGTGGGCGTGATCATTACAGTTAAGTTCTTTACGCAGGCGGATAATATTGCTCCGTTTCTGGCAGGCAAGGCATTGCAGAGTTGCGATGAGAACGGTACGCTGATAGAGGGTCAGTATAAGTCTATTTATGACAGTTACCGTGTGGATGACACCGGCTGCGTCATCGTGATCGAACACAAAAGCTGCACAGGCACTCCGTCTACGGAAACCCCCTGCCCGATTTGCGGCTACGACGGCACACAGGCCAAGCCAACCGAGCCGGTGGATCCCAATCCCGACGTGGCAGAGGTAAATGGCACAAAATACAAAACCCTTGCGGCAGCGATTCAGGCGGCAAATGGCGCAGATATCACGCTGCTGACGATTTTCAACGAGAATGTTTCCGTTGAGAACAACAACATCAAGGCAGGCATTATTCTGGGTCATGGCGGTACTAAATGGGAAGTAAGATTTCCGTCCAATTGGGTGGCAGAGGGTCGCGGCATTCCATTGACCATGAACGCCGGAGAGATCACGCTCAAGGATGGCGCGCTGGCGCAATTCAACACGAGCAGTAATACCAACGGCGCAATTGCACTCAAGGGCGGCACATTGACCGTGGCAGATACGGTAACGAAAATTATAGGCAGCGTCGCTTCCGAGTATAGGCAGTATGCCGCCATCGAGGCGACCGGCGGCGTGCTGGATCTGCAGGGCAATACCCTGCTGGACGGCGGCTTAACTATGAGCGGCGATGCACAGCTGAAAAACAAGCTGACAGCCGGCACATTTACCAACAGTGGAAGCGAGGCTTACAGCGTCAGCGTAGAGGGCTCTAGCCAATACACCACGGTGTTCGATCTGCTGGAGACAGGCTATGCTTTTGCCGTATACAACGAAGATGCCCTGACAGGCGATGTAATTGCCAAGGATACTACTACCAGAGAGCTGACAGAGGATGTTGCTGTCATCAAGTGTACGCATAAGGACGCAAACAACAAAAGTCTGTTCAAGGATAACACATGCACAGGCTGCGGCTTTACCTGCGCGCATGAAACGGTTGAAAAAGGTGTTTGCACCGTCTGCGGTGCGCAGATGGTGGCACAGGATAATATCGGCAAATATTACATTGATTTGGCGGAAGCCTTTGAAGGCGCTGCGGATGGCGGCACGGTGACGATGCTGACAACGCTTACAGATGATGACACGATCAGCTTCTGCTGTGATGCAGAGGGGAATCCTGTCGAAAAAACCGTTACGCTCATGATGAATGGGCAGAGCCTGTCCTTTGAGGGCGCTTCGCCTTTGCATATACAGAGCGGCAAGCTGATCATCGGCGATGAAGCAACGATTTCCCAGCCTGCACGAGCGGCGGTGCCTGCTGTCTTTGTAGATAACAATGAGCAAAGCAAGGACAGAGGTACGCTGGAATTCAAAGGCAAGGCAAACCTTACCGGCGGCTTGTTGATCCAAAACTGGGGCAAGTTGGAGGGTGGCCTGAAGGAAGGCACGATTATCACAAGCAACGGTACATACAGCGTTTCTGTAGAGCGCTCTGAAACTTACAGCAATGTGCTGGGCTTGCTGGGCGATGGGCTTGCTTTTGCGAAGAAAGATCATCCAGATGAACTCGTCAACGGAAATGTAAAACAGCTGACCGAGGACGTTATCGTGGTGGCACACAAGCATAGCCCGAAGTATACGCAGAATCCCGACCCGGATGCGCTCCAAACCTACATCTACATCTGCGACTGCGGCTTCGTATGTCCGCACGATCGCTTCACGAACAGCATCTGCGACATCTGCCACGCGGCGTGTACCCATGACGAGTATACCAGCGACGATAAGTGTGCTCGCTGCGGCGCGCCGTTTGCGGTGCGGGTGGAGTGTACCGATAGCGTGGGTATCACATCGAACAAGCTGTACATGAAGACCACCACTCAAGACGGCACCGATGATACGCTGCGACAGGTCTTTAACGAGGCCGCAGATGGCAGCACCATCACCCTGCTGGCAAACGGGATGCTGCCTAGCGGCATATATGCCAGCAAGACCCTCACGCTGGATCTGAACGGACATAGCCTGAGTGGGTACAGCTTGAATGTGGGCGGCCTTACGCCCACGAGCCAGGTTCGCACCGGCAACCTGACGGTCATTGACAGCAGCGGCGGCAACGGCGCGGTGGGAGTGACCGTGCGGGACGGCGGTACACTGGTATTTGATCCGAAGAATGACAGCACCACCCTGCTCCAGCTGGAGGTTTGGGGCGGTACAGTCGAGCTGTACGGCGGAAAGATTTCGAGACAAGGTCTGCGGCTGAATAACAGCATCACATTGGTCGATCTGCTTCCCCAGAAAGCGGGGCTTGCTTACTACCGTGGCGACACGCAGCTCACGCTGGAGGAAGCCGCTTCCAAGACCTGCGACCTGGTGGTAAAGTCCTGCGCCCACGGCGGCAAGAACGGCTTTGATGGCACCAACTGTCCCTACTGCAACGCACCCGCGGTGGCTGAAACAGACTTGAACAATGGCGAGGGCAACCGCCTGCGGCGGAGATTTGCCAATTTACAAACGGCCCTTGACGCAGACAGAGACGGCGGCGCAGAACTCACGCTGCTGACCGACGTGACCGGCGATTATACCATCAACGGCACGCAGGACACGGGGCTTAACCTGAACGGCCACTCCATCAAGGGCACGGTGACGGTCAAGGCGGCTGCGGGCAGCAACACCACCACCTTAAGCAATACGGAAAACACGACCACGGTCAGCATTGATAAGGTCGTTGCCTACAAGGGTGCAAAACTCGCCGGGTCGGGTAAACCTGCCGTGATCGGCACATTGACGTTGGCCGATACCACAAAGTGGAAGGATACACCGCTTACTACAAGGCGGAAGCCGCGAACCACGAACCAGCTACCGGTACGTTCACCGTGACCATCGACCCGCTGCCGATCAGCCTTCTCTCTGTTTCGTCAATCTCCAAGACCTACGACGGCAGTGCAGATGTCACGCTCACTGCGGACAAGCTGACGTTTTTCAGCAAAACGGCGAAGGCCACGAATATTAAACTTCCCGATACGGCGCTCACCTTCTCTGACGCCCAATTTACCAGTAAGCAGGAGGACGGGAGCTATCTGCCCTCGCCGGAGGTCGGAAACGGAAAGGCGCTTTCCTTCACCATGACGCTCACAAGCAATAACTATGTGTTTGAAGGTAAGTCGGAAGGTACCACAAAGGTCAGCGACGTTTTCGCGACCGATGATGTGAACCGGTTCACCATCACCAAGGCCGCTGCGCCCACAGTGCAGCCCGTAGAGCTGACCGTTATCAACGGGCTGGCAAAGACTTACTTGGTCAATCTTCCCGCGCTGCCGACGCTGGGCGATAATTGTAAGTACGGCTCCATCAAATATGAGGCCTGCAACTTCGATCTGATTGGAGAGGGCGGCTACGCAAATTCGACGGCAATGATCACATCAAACGATGAGTTCCAGTTGACTGTCCCGGCTGTCGAATCTCAGGCCGAAGGTTCCGTCGGAACCGTAGGCGTCAAGATCACCACGGACAACTATCAGGACATGCTCCTGACCGTTGAAGTCATCGCGAAGAACAAGATCGTTCCCGTGCTGGACGGCGAGATCACCGCAACGCCGATTACCTACGGTGACACACTGAGCGACAGCAGCATCACTGGCAAGATGAAAGACCCCAACACCGGAGATGAGGTCAACGGCACGTTCACATGGACAGACGGCACAATCAAGCCTGATGCAAATGACCGCTATGAGGCCGAATGGACGTTTACTCCGGATTCCGAGGAATACGCAACCGTAACCGACACCGCAACTGTCGAGGTCGCTCCCAAGTCCATCGAGGGCGCAGTGATTACGCTGGAATCTGCCGACCTCGAATACAACGCGGCGGAGCAATCGCCGAGGATCACCGGTGTGACGCTGGAGGACTGGTCTGAGACAAGAATCACCTATGATATCAAAAGCGGCGACAAGGCCACCGATGCCAATGACAGCATTCCCCTGACCATCGAAGGTACCGGCAACTACACCGGCACGGCCATGGTCGAGTGGAAGATCACGCCAAAAACCGTGACGCCCACGATTGAAGTCGAGCCCTGCACCTACACCGGCGATGCGCTGGAGCCGGCCGTGACCCTCAAGGACGGAGATGCGGTCATTCCGGCGGGAGAATACACGGCAGAGTATTCCAACAACACCAACGCCGGTACCGGCCAGGTGACCATCACCAACAAAGACGGCGGCAACTACGTTATCCAGGGAAGCACCCAGGACTTTCCCATCACCAAGGCCACAGCACCCGCGGCGGAGGTTGGTTCGCTGACCATCACCAACGGCCTGCACAAGACCTATTCCTTTGACCTGTCAACGCTGCTGCCGAAGCTAACGGCTCCCTGCAACTACGGCACGATCACCTATGACAGGAAGGTTGATACCAATCTGGGCGTTGGCTCCTTTATTACCCTTGTAGACGGCAAGACCGGCGAGCTGACACTGGACGCAAACAGAAGCGGCACGGACGAAGGACAATTCGGCACGATCACTGTTACAATTTCCACGAGCAACTATCAGGATATCACCCTGACCATCAACGTCAGCGCGAAGAACAGGATCACTCCCACCGGCACACCGACGCTGAGCAAGAACGCCATCACCTACGGCGACGCCCTGAATACCATCGCTCTCTCCGGCAAGCTCCATGATAATGTCAACAACGTGGATGTCGATGGAACCTTTGAATGGGTGGACGGCACGCATATACCCGTGGTTGGGAACGGTACCTATGCAGCCGAGTGGATTTTCGAACCGACTGACACCGAGAAGTATTTAACGGTTTCGGGAAGATCGAATATCACTGTCGAAAAGACTCAACAGTACGGCAAGCTCAGCATGGCGGGCTATACTTACGGTAAAACGCCCAGCACACCGACCTTGACAGACCGGACGGGCGATTTGAATGCTCAAGTGACCTACAGTTATGCCGCTGCGGACAGCGGCTCTGTTCAGACGTGGGATATCAGCAATCCGCCCGCGCTGAACGCCGGTACCTACCGTATGTACGCCAGCATTGGTGATACGGATAACTACTACGGATTTGAAGCTGTGTATTGCGAATTTGTGGTAGCAAAGGCAACGCCGACCTACACCGTTCCCACCGGGCTGACGGCAAAATACGGTCAGACGCTGGCGGATGTGACGCTGCCGGACGGCTGGAGTTGGATGGATAGCAGCGAATCTGTGGGCGGCGCTTCGACTGCCGCCAAGACCTTCCAGGCAAAGTTCACTCCGAAGGACACCGAAAACTACAACACAGTGGAGAACATTGAACTTGAAGTCACGGTGAACAAGGCAGATGGCGGCAACCTCAAAACGGTCGAGCTGGAGCAGAAGTACACGGACGCCTCGGATCACACCTACACGCCGGACTGGTTGGGGCTTCCCGACGGGCAGACGTGGAGCTATAGCAGCGAACACAGCGTCAACAACGGCTCAAAGGCTACGCTTACCAAGCAGGATATCGCCGCAGCGAACGGCAAGCTGACCTATGCGATCTCCGGCGGCAAGGCGGGTGATAAGATCACCATCACCCTGAAAGCCTCCTGCAACAACTACGAGGATTTCACCATCACCCTGACCATCACCTTGACGGCAAGGGATGATCAGAAGCCGTTGACCATCACCGGCGACACTTCCGTGATCTACGGCGAAAAGCTGACGCTGACCACCACCGGCGGCTCCGGCACAGGCGCTGTGACCTACCGCATTGACACTGCTCTCAGCACCGGCGAGGCGACCATCGATCCCGAGACCGGCGTTCTGACTCCGGTCAAGGTCGGCTCTGTCAGCGTCATCGCGACCAAGGCGGGAGACAACGACTACAACGACGTCACCAGCACTCCCTTCGTGCTCATGATCAAACCGGCCACTCCCACCGGCGAACCCAAGTACACCGCGATTACCACCAGCGGCAAGACGCTGAAGGACGCGGCGCTGACCACCAAGGGCAGCACCCTGAAACCCAATGACGGCAAGCTGGAATGGGTGGATGACAAGGGAAATGTCCTGCCTGATGATACCAGAGTCGAGGCCAACACGACCTACAAGTGGCGCTTCACGCCTACTGACACCAACTACACGACCCTGACCGGTGAGGTCGAGCTGTATCATAGGTCCAGCAGTGGCGGCGGTTGGTATGACAGCTACTACACCATCAAGGCGACTGTCGGTGCTGGCGGCTCTATTTCTCCCTCCGGCAATGTCAGCGTCCGTGAGGGTAGGGATCAGACCTTTACCATCACCCCGGATAAGGGCTATGCCGTCTCCAACGTCAAGATCGACGGCAAGAGCATCGGCGCGGTGAAGTCCTACACCTTTGAGAATGTCAGCAGAACCCATACCATCGAGGTCATCTTTATGAAGGCCAACGGCAACCCCCAGACCGGCGTGTTTGTGGATGTAGCCACCGGCAGCTATTATGAGGACGCAGTGGATTGGGCAGTGGGGAACGGTATTACGCAGGGAACCGATGCTACCCACTTCTCCCCGGATGGCATCTGCACCCGTGCGCAGGCCGTGACCTTCCTGTGGCGTGCCGCTGGCAGTCCCAAGCCCGAAACCCGCACCATGCCGTTTACCGACATCCCCGCGGGCAGCTACTATTACGACGCTGTGCTGTGGGCGGTAGAAAACGGCATCACCAAGGGCACCAGCGACACCACGTTCAGCCCCAACATGACCTGCACCCGCGCCCAGATCGTCGCGTTCCTGTGGCGTTCTGAAAAATCCCCGGCGGCGGGCAGCCGCAATCTGTTTGCGGATGTGAAGTCCAGCGCCTACTACGCCGATGCGGTTCTGTGGGCGGCCAAGGAGGACATCACCAAGGGAACTACCAACACCACATTCAGCCCCAACACGGATTGCACCAGATCGCAGATCGTGACCTTCCTCTGGCGCTGCAAGAAGTAAGCGGCTGGCATGAACCTATAAGCGAACATCGGACAGCGCAGTGGACGGGCATCTCGCCCCGAAGCTGCGCTGTTCTCTTTTCGCCGCAGGCGAAGTCATCCCTGCGATAGACAGACAAACAGAGCTGGCGAAAGCCGGAGCGGCCGCAGAGCCAAGCTGGACAAGAGCACCACCATCTTCGGCCATTCCGCCAGCAACTGCGACCCGGACGGGCCGAAGTTTACCAAGCTCTACCGCTATATGGACGCAGACTTCGTGAAGGAGCATCCATATATCTATCTCTCCGTGAATGGCGAGGATATGATTTTCCAGATCACCGCGCTGTTCATCACGGATATTGGCTTTGACTATATTGCGCCTGATCCCACGGGAGATGATCTAGTCAGCTTCTTTGAAACGGTTGCACGGAAAAACTGGCTTGACTTTGACGGCGTGACTTTCTCCGAGGAAGATACCGTCCTGACCCTTTCCACCTGCTGCCGGAAGTATGACGATGCCAATACCGGCAACCAACGGCTTGTGGTCATGGCGAAGCTGCTGCCGAAGGGCGCAACTGCACAGGAGTTCAGAGTGTCTCTTGTGGATGATCCTGAAATGCCCTGATTTATAAAACCAAATGACCTTGCAATACTGAAATGCAGCGTATGGCATAGAGGAAACGGCGGCTGCTCTGTTAGAGGCAGCCGCCGTTTTCTCCCTTCCCCACTTTGATTGGAAAGGAGCCCATGTGTATGATGGGAAGATGCAGGAGGGTCCGCTGATGCGGTTGGATACCACAATGAAAGCATAGTTGATCGCCCTCCGGCTGCGCTGGGATGCCCATGCCATCCGGCAGCCTCCAACATTTTCAATATTGAAGTGCGCCCAAGCGCCCATACAGGCTTTTATGCCTGTGTGGGCGCTTTTTGTCGTTCACGGCACTTCTCCGCCGTGGGCTGCCGCTCCCCGCCGCCCTTTCGTTCTGGAAGAAACCACCTGAACAGAACGAAAGGAGCACGCTGTATGAGCACGAAAAAATATTTTGACATTTTTTCGCAAAGTTGGCCAAAAGGGGGTGCTGCAAGACCAGTAAGGGGTGAAAGGGGAATCCATGACCTGCCTTCCGGCGAGGAAAGAGGTGAGAATATGGACCTTGAAAGCCATTACCGGCATAAGCAGCACACCTTTGATGTTTTCTGCAAGAGAACGATCAAACATGAAGCCGCAAACGCCTTCCGGCAGATCCATCGGCAGCAGGATCGCTTCGTGTCCCTGTCCGAGCTGTCGGATGATGCCTGCGGTGAGCTTGCGACTTATGACCTCTATCCGTGGGAATACACATCCTTCCCTGTGGACGGCGATGTGATCCTCATTAAGGACGACAGGCTGGCTGACGCGCTGACCGTTTTGCCCCAGGGCCTCCGGGATATCTTTCTGATGTACTGGTTCCTGGAGCTGGCAGATTGGGAGATCGGCGAAAAGCTGCGCCTGCCCCGGAGAACAGTCAATCATCGCAGGCAGCGAGCCTATGGGCTGCTGAAAAAGCTGATGGGAGGTGACGCGAATGAGTAAGCACAAGCTGATCCCATATATCCGGTGATCGCCGCCGCTGTGCGGGGTGACCTGGAGGCGGTGAACCGTGTGCTGGACTTCTATTCCGGCTACATAGCCGCACTCTCCACACGCAGAGGGTATGACCAGAACGGTAACCCCTGCCTTGCCGTGGACGAGGAAATCCGGCGCCAGATCGAAACAAAGCTGACCATTGCTATCCTGAGTTTCGACCTGAACTGAACTCAGACGGGATCTGACCGCATGCCCCCCTTTCCGTGCGGTTGCCCCCTTTGCTCCTTGACAAAGAAAGCCCGGCAAATCCAGGCGCAGCATAGAGCAGACGGATACATTCCCGTCTGTGCGGAGCCATACGACCGGTACGCCATGACCCTCTAACGAGGCGAGCGATATCTACCGGGCAGCAAAGCAGATACGGCAATCTGCGGGCGACGATGCACAGGCGGGGCGATACTCCCTTGCAGTCATAGTCCGAGCGTGCAGCCGTATTCAGGCGGTGAGGCGTCGCAGGCAATGAGCAGGGCCGCGCGAGAACCGCGCGGGGGTGAGATTCCCGTGGAGCTGATAGGCCATTCAGCCGTCCGTTTCTGCTGTTCTTTGTAAGCTATCAAAAAAATGATTTGTTTTCAGACGATTAGAAAGGGGCTAACTATGCAAACAACCGTTTCATCTGAAAAGAAATACGCCCCGCCAAAGCGGAGCGAAAAACAGATCGGCAACACAACCTTTATCGTCAATTCCTTCTTTCGGGAAAAGGGCGACGAGGGTATTGCCGTGAAGCTGGAACGTCTGATGAAAGCGGACGTTCAGAAAGAAGCTACAACTTAATTCTCCCAAACAGGCAGACAGGGACAAAAAGACGCGGTATAATAAAGGTGACTTCAAAACCGTGTTTGACTGCCGGATGGGAGGTTACTATGTATCATCAGTCAAACACCGCTGCCGCGCTTCAATTCCCTTACAGCGCTATGAGCGTCGAAGCTGTTACCGCTTTGTACTGCCGTTTGTCGCGTGACGATGAATTGCAGGGCGACAGCAACAGTATCATCAACCAGAAAAAGATCCTTCAACGCTACGCACTTGACCACGGCTACAAAAATTATCGCTTTTATATTGATGACGGCATTTCGGGTACGACGTTCAACCGCCCTGGCTTCCAACAAATGATTGCGGATATCGAAGCCGGCCTTGTCAATCGGGTCATTATCAAGGATATGTCACGCCTGGGCCGTGATTATCTGCAAGTGGGCATGTATACCGAGATCATGTTCCCGGAGCATGACATTCACTTTATTGCTGTCAACGATGGTGTGGACAGCACCCAGGGTGATAATGAGTTCACTCCTTTTCGGAACATCATCAATGAGTGGTATGCGAAGGACACCAGCAAGAAAATCCGTGCCGTGATGAAGGTCAAGGGCAACGCCGGCGAGCATCTGACGACCCTGCCGCCCTATGCCTACATGAAGTCTCCTGACAACAAAAAGCTGTGGGTCAGGGACGAAGAAGCCGCAGCGGTGGTCTATGAGATCGGCCTATATGTGATGGACGGTTTCGGACCGTCCCAGATTGCAAGAAAGCTGACAGAGCGAAGGATCTTGACCCCGGCCGCCTATTATGCCAGCAGGGGCCGGAAAGCAAGCAATATCAAGCGGGGTTTGCCCTACGCATGGGATGCCTCCACCGTAGCGGATATCATGGACCGCTGGCGGGAGTACCTGGGGCACACGGTCAATTTCAAGACGAGGAAGAAGTCCTACAAGAGCAAAAAGGTCATCCATAATCCGGAAAGTGAGTGGCTGATCTTTGAGAACACCCATGACCCAATCTGGACGGAGGCAATCGCAGATGCCGCGAGAGCAGCAAGGCAGACACGCCGGCGTCCTACAAAAATGGGAGAAATGGGGATGTTCTCTGGCATGATGTTCTGCGCGGACTGCGGATCTGTCATGTATCAATGCAGGGCCACCAACTTCCGGCGCGAGCAGGAATACTACCTGTGCGTCGGCTACCGAAAGAGCCGTGACTTCTGCGGTCAGACTCATTCCATCCGCACGGTGATCTTGGAGGAATTGATTCTGGAAAACCTGCGGGAGATCGTTTCCTTCGCCTCCCGCAGTAAGGACGAGTTTGTGAGGCTGGTCATGGACAGTGACCTGCGGCAGCGCGACCGGGATCTTGCAAAGCGGAAACGGCAGCTTGCCGATTCCGAAAAGCGGATCACAGAGTTGGATGCTATCTTCAAGCGGCTCTATGAGGACAACATTTCGGGCAAGCTCTCCGATGAACGCTTTCAGAAGCTCTCTGCGGACTATGAGAAGGAAGAACAGGATCTCAAGGTGCTGACGAGTTCCCTTCGGAAAGAAGTGGAGCTGGAGGAAAGCAAATCGGCTGATGTTGATCGTTTTCTCTCCGTTGTGGAGAGGTACACGGATATCCTGGAGCTCACGCCCTGCATCCTCCATGAGTTCGTGGAGAAAATCATCGTCCATGCGGCCAGCGACCCGAAGGGCAAGAATCGGACGCAGGAGATCGATATTTACTACAAGGGCATCGGGGCCTTGGAAATGTCAAAAGTCACGGCATCAATGGAAAAATGAGAAAACGGTACAGCCGAAGCTATACCGTTCTCTCTTTCCTCACGATGTTTTCTTATCGGGAGCACCCTTTCGGGTGCTCCCTTTTTATTCAACAGTGACAGATTTCGCGAGATTTCTCGGCTTGTCGATATCACACCCGCGCTGGAGCGCGATATAATACGCCAACAGCTGCAGCGGCACGACGCCGAGCGACGGCAGCAGCATCTGCGCCGTATCGGGGATCGTGATAACATTTTCGACGGTCTTCACCATCTCGCCGCGATGGCTCTCGGTCGCAAGCGCGAGAACGTCCGCGCCGCGGGCCTTGACCTCGACCACGTTGCTCATGGCCTTGTCGAAAAGCGGGGCGTAGGTGCCGAGCGCGATAACGAGCGTGCCGTCCTCGATGAGCGAGATCGTGCCGTGCTTGAGCTCGCCGGAGGCGTAGGCCTCGGAGTGGATGTAGCTGATCTCCTTGAGCTTGAGCGAGCCCTCGAGTCCGAGCGCATAGTCGAGGTTGCGGCCGATGAAGAAGACGGAATTGTGGTTGAAATACTGGGAAGCGTACTTGGGGATGGCCTCGCAGCTCTCGCTCGCGAGGAACCGCTCCATCTTCTCCGGCAGCTTCTGAAGCTCTGCGACCGCCTCGTCGTACTCCTCCTTTTTCACCGTGCCGAGCGCCTCGCCAAACGCAAGGCCGATCATGTCGAGCACTGCGAGCTGCGTAGAATAGGCCTTTGTCGTCGCAACGGCGATCTCGGGGCCCGCCCAGGTGTAGAGCACGTCATCCGACTCACGCGCGATGGACGAGCCGACCACGTTGACGATGGAGAGGATGTAGCCGCCGCGCTTTTTCGCCTCGCGCAGCGCGGCCATGGTATCGAGCGTTTCGCCCGACTGGGAGATGACAATGACGAGCGACTGATCGTCCACGATGGGGTCGCTGTAGCGGAATTCGGACGCGAGCACAACCTCGACATTGCGGCGCAGCAGATGCTCAAGATTGTACTTGCCGATCATGCCGACATGGTACGAAGAGCCGCAGGCCACAATGAAAATGCGGGTAAATTCACGCATCTTCTCAACGGGGAGCTTGAGATCGTCGAAGATGACCCTGCCGTCCTTGATGCGCGGGGAGATCGCGCGGCGCAGCGCCTCGGGCTGCTCCATGATCTCCTTGAGCATGAAGTGCTGGTAGCCGCCCTTTTCCGCGGCGGAGACCTCCCAGTCGATGGTAAAGTGCTTCTTTTCGACCTTCTGCTCCAGCGCGTCGTAGACCTCGATGCCCTCGCGCGTCAGCACGGCGACCTCGCCGTCTTCCATGTAGGCGACGTCGCGCGTGTGCTTGATGATGGCCGTCACGTCGGAGGCGAGGAAGTTGCAGCCCTTGCCGTAGCCGAGCAGCAGCGGCGCGTCCTTGCGCGCGGCGATGATGCGGTCCGGGCAGTCGGCACAGAGCATACCGAGGGCGTAGGCGCCCTCGATGCGGCGCAGCACGCGGCCCACAGCCTCTAAAAAGTCGTGACACTCGTTGTAGTAGAATTCCAGCAGCTGCGCCACGACCTCGGTATCGGTCTCGGACTTGAACCGGATGCCCTGACCGATCAGAAATTCCTTGATCTCGACGTAGTTTTCGATGATGCCGTTGTGGATGACGGCGAACTTGCCGTTTTCGCTCACGTGGGGGTGAGAGTTGATGATGTTCGGCGCGCCGTGCGTCGCCCAGCGGGTGTGACCAAGGCCGATGCAGCCCTCGAGGTCCGCGCCGCCGTGGATCTGTTCGCTGAGGACCCTGAGCCGGCCCACCGCTTTTTCGACCTGCAGCTTTCCCTGCGCCGAGATGACGGCCACGCCCGCGGAGTCATACCCGCGGTATTCCAGATGCGCGAGCCCGTCCAGCAGGATGGGGGCCGCCTGTTCCTGACCAATGAATCCAACGATTCCGCACATATGATAACATTCTCCTTTTGATGATTTTTGAAAAATGGGCAAAATACCCCTTTACGGCGCAAAGCCGCTTCTTCAAAAGGACAAATGCACAGTCATTTGTCGCTTTTCCCGTGGTCACAGCCCCTTTGTTCTGCGGTCGCCCGCATGTTTGTCGGCTGTGTGCGCGCCCACGGGCACGGGGAAGCATCCGCCGAAATTTCGATCCTCTTCCCACCTCGTCGTCCCGCCAAAGGCGGGCGCTGGCGCTTATGATGGAGAAACTCCATAGCTCCTTTCACTTCTGCGTTTTTTTAATATATTTCAAACCGGATTTCTCCGGATGAAAGCGGTTATTTCGCCCCTCCGCGGGGCAAACTCCCAAAAAGGGAGGATGACTATGGCTACTGCTTTTATCCGCACGATCGTGCTCTATTTTCTCATCATGGTCGGGCTGCGCCTTCTCGGCAAGCGGCAGATCGGCGAGCTCGAGCCCATCGAGCTCGTGCTCACGCTGCTCATTTCGGACCTTGCCGCCGTGCCGATGCAGGATTTCGGCATCCCGCTTTTAAATGGCGTCATCCCGATCGTGACGCTCTTGCTGCTCTCGATGCTGCTCTCGTGGGGGAGCGTGCGCTCCATCCGCCTGCGGCGGCTGATCTGCGGCAGCCCGACGGCGCTCATTTTAGATGGCAAGGTGCAGCAGGACGCAATGCGCCACAACCGCTTCACGCTCGACGAGCTCATCGAGGAACTCCGCTCTCAGGGCGTGACGGACCTCACAAGCGTCAAATACGCGGTGCTTGAAACGGACGGGCAGCTCTCTGTCCTCCTCTATCCCGACGAGCAGCCCGCAACGCCGAAGCAGCTGGGAAAGCCCGTCAAGGACGACACCTTCCTCCCGCACATCTTCATCAACGACGGGCGGGTGATGGGCGAAAACCTTTCGCTCGCGGGTCTGGATGCCGCGTGGCTCGACAAAACCGTGCGCGCGCAGGGCTACCGCGCACCGTCGGAGATTTTTCTGCTCTCGCTCGACGGCGCGGGCAAAATTCTGTGCATCGGAAAGGACAGTGCCAAATGAAGCGATTTTTCTGGATCCCGTTCTGCCTGCTGCTCGCGCTCTTTGGCGCGGCGCTCGCAAATGCCGCCGTCGCCGACGGTCTTGTCACAGACTGGTGCGCGGAGCTCGACAAATTGCAGGACACCGCGCAGGCGGAGAACTGGGACAGCGTGCGCGATGATCTCTCCGCGCTTCACGAAAGCTGGGACGCGCACGCGACGTATTTCCACATCATTTTGCAGCACGACGAGCTCAACGAGGTCGAATCCCTGCTTGCCCGCGCGGACAGCTTCGCCTTCGAGCAGGACGAGGGCGAATTTCGCGCGTGTGTCGCGGAGCTCAAATCGCAGCTTTTGGTGCTGTCGGAAATGCAGGAAATTTCGATTCAGAACATTTTATAGCTCACTTGCCCTCGAGCAGCTTGTTGAGTTCCTTCATAAACGTGTCGATGTCCTTGAACTGGCGGTAGACCGAGGCAAAGCGCACATAGGCCACCTCGTCCACGGCGCGCAGCTTGTCCATAACGAGCTCGCCGATGTACTCGGTGCTGACCTCGCGCTCGAGAGAGTTCTGCAGCGTCTGCTCGATCTCGTCCGCCTTCTGCTCGAGCACCTCAAAGGGAACGGGGCGCTTTTCGCACGCGCGGATCATGCCGTTCAAGACCTTGCGCTTGTCAAAGCTCTGGCGGCTGCCGTCCTTTTTGATGACGACCATCGGCAGGCTCTCCACCGTCTCATAGGTGGTGAAGCGCTTGGCACACGAGAGGCACTCGCGCCGGCGGCGGATGCTGCTGCCCTCTTCGGCAGGGCGGGAATCAATGACCTTGCTCTCTTTGTATCCGCAATAGGGACATTTCATCGTGCAGAACCTCTTTTCTCATCTTAGTCAGAGAGAGTATAGCATACTTTCTTTCGGGATGGTAGACATAATTTGCATTTTTTCACAGGATGGGCGAATTTTTCTCATTCACGCGATAGATCACACACTTTCTCCCGTCGACCGTTCCGATGCGGGCAAGGCAGAAGAGCTCCGGCAGCGGGAACGGCGCGCTCTCGCTGTACGGCAGCGCCAACAGTTTTCCGCTTTTCTCCTCGCGTACCATCGCGCCGGATAACAGTGAGAGTGCACAGTCGAGCCGCGCCGAACGGAAAAACGAGCCGCGCGGCAATGCTTTCCAGTCCCCCACCGCTCTCCCCTCCTGTCGGCACAAAATAAAGAGCCTGTGCTATTTCTATGCACAAGCTCTTTTCTTTATGTAGGGATTTTACTGCACGCTGTAATTGCCGCGTACGAGCAGCTTTGTGCTGTTCGCGCTCGCCTGCACGCCGCGGCTGTCGACCGTCGCCATGTAAAGGTGATTCTTTTGCAAACCGAGGCCGCCCGCAAGCGCCGCGCCCGACGTCTCGTCGATGAGGCCCGGAGTGCTCGCCGCTACGCACACGCCGCTGCCGGTGCGCAGCATCACCTCGCAGCCGACGCCCATGTACAGGATCTGCCCCTGATTCAGCGTCACGACCGTAAAGCTCGCCGACATGCCGCCGGAGGCGTTTCCGCTCGACGCGCCGTACTTCTGCTCAAAGGCCTGCGTCTCGCTCTTCACCTGCTCGGTGAGCTTACTCGAGAGCGTCTGTTCGCGAGAGGCGGTCTTCTTGTCCACCTCGGAAAGGATCTGCGGCAGGAATTTTTCGTTTAAGTAGCTCAGCGTCACGAGCGGGTCGCTGCTCGTGCCCGCGCCGCCGGTCGCGGCGACGGTCAGCGTCAGCACCGTCGCGCTCACCAGAAGCAGTCCCACCAGACGGGCAAAGGCGTTGTTTCTCTTTTTCATGCTGTATTCCTCATTTTCTCCCCGGCGCGCACTCTTTCCGTACGCGCCGGAGGGGTTAGACCAACTGTGTGTTTTGCAGGCCGAAGCTCACGGCGATGGCCGCGTCGATGCGCTCCATCAGCTCGCCGTCCACGCGTCCCATGCGCTCGCGCAGGCGCCGCTTGTCGAGCGTGCGGATCTGCTCGAGCAGCACCACGCTGTCGCGCGGCAGGCCGTAGTCCGGCGCGGAGAGCGCGATATGCGTCGGCAGCTTCGCCTTGTTCGTCTGCGAGGTGATGGCCGCCGCGATCACCGTGGGGCTGTAGCGGTTACCGGTGTCGTTCTGCACGATGAGCACCGGACGCACGCCGCCCTGTTCGCTTCCGACCACGGGCGAGAGATCGGCGTAATAAATATCGCCGCGTTTCACATTGATATCCACTTAGCTATTCACACTCCGAGCGGAAGAAAGTACCCTTGCCTTTGTCAGGGGCCAATTTCATTCTCCCACGCGGGGGCGGAATTTATACGGGGGCTCGCAACTTTCCCCGTCTTTCTGCCCCCAGTCCATCGTATGCTGAGGACAGATGCCGCGTGCTTTTCTTAAAGCGGCTGCAAATTCTTGTCGACGGACACGCCGTTTAAGCGATAGACGCGCGGCACACGCTTGCTGACCGCGCACATCAGCTCATAGGGGATGGTATCGCAGAGCGCAGCATCGTCCGCGCAGAGGATGTGCTCGCCGAAGATCTCGACCTCGTCGCCGGACTTCACCTGCGGGAGGTCGGTCACGTCGATCATGCACATATCCATGCAGATGCGCCCGACCTGCTTGGCGCGGCCATAGGGCGTGAGCACTTCGATCTGATTCGAGAGCGCGCGGTGCAGGCCGTCGGCGTAGCCGATGGGCAGGACCGCAATGCGGCTGGGCCGCTGCGTAAAGTATGTGCGCCCGTAGCTGATGGGCTCGCCCACAGCGAAGTCCTTGATCGTCGCCACGCGCGTTTTGAGCGACATGACGGGCTGCATACCCATCTTTTCGGCCAAGTCTCCCGAGCCGTAGAGGATGATGCCGCAGCGAACCATATCCCACGCCCATTCGGGGTAGCTTGCAATGCCGCCGGCATTGCAGCAGTGGTGGAGCTGGAAGCGGAAGCCGCTTTGCGTCTCCACCTTTTCGATCATGCGCGCGAAGCGCTCATGCTGCAATTTCGTAAATTCGACGCTCTCCTCCGTGTCCTCGTCCGACACGCTGAAGTGCGTGAACACTCCCTCGATGTCGAGTCCCGGCAGTTCGAGCACACGCAGAATGTCGCGCAGGCTCGCGTCAAAGTGCGCCTCGTCGCACGAAAAGCCGAGGCGGCCCATGCCGGTGTCGAGCTTGACGTGCACGGTCATCTTCCCGCCCAGCGCGACCGCGCGGTCGGAAAATTCCTTTGCGATGTCGTAGCTCTGCACCGCCTGCGTCATGTGCAGCTGCAAAATGCGCGCCGTCTGATCCGCGGGCGTGAAGCCCAGCATTAAGATCGGCAGCGTCACGCCGCTGTCGCGCAGCTCCTCGCATTCGTCGATGTTCGACACGGCGAGGTATCCCGCGCCGAGCTGCTCGAGCCGCTTGGCGATCTCCACCGCGCCGTGGCCATAGCCGTCTGCCTTGACGACGCCGAGCAGCTTCACCTTATCGCCGACGTGGCGGCGGATGACCTCGAAATTATGGGTCAGATGGTCAAGGTCGATCTCCGCCCAGGTCCTCTTGAGCGTGTTTTCCATAGACGCTTCCACCCTTTTGCTTTCAGTTTCGACGCGCGCTATTGCGCTGCGTCTGGCGATAGTATATCACCAAAAATAAAATTCGTAAACTCCGCCGCGGCAATAATTTTGTCATTTTCCGCGATCTCGGCGTACACCGGCGCGCCGGAGGCGTCGAGCCAGAGCGAGCAGGCGAGCGTTTCGCCGCTGAGCGTCAGCGAAAAATCGGCACGCAGCGTATCGACGTCCCCGAGTGTTTCCGCACCCGAGCTGTCGAGATACACTTTCGGGAAGTTTTGCAGCACGAGCGGCACGCAGGAAAGCGCCGAAACGCGCGGCGAGAGCGTGCCCACGTCCAGCACCAGATCGTCGAACGTCAGCGTCAGCTTGTCGCCCTCAAGCACCGCGCCGACGCCCGTGAGCTCCTCCGGCGCGAGCACCGCCGCCCGCGTCTCCCCATTTGAATGTTCGAGCGAGAGCGTATAGTGCAGCGTCTCGTCCTCGCGCGGCACGGCGGTCTCCACGATCGCCTCATAGCCCTGCATCTGCGCATAGCGCGCCTGCAAGTCCTCCGCGCTCTTCTGTGTCTTTTCCCCGCAGCCCGCGAGCAGCAGCGCAAGCGCCGCGAGCAGCAAGCATCCCTTTTTCCTCATGTCCCGTCCCCCTTTTCTCCCCTATGAGTATGCGGCGCGCGGCGCGCGCATACCGGAAAGCGCGGACGGGAAAACGCCCGCCACCGCACCCATCGGAGGTGCAATGGCGGGCGTTTGCGGTTTGATGCGTTTACTGCGCTGCTTCTCCGTCCATCAGGACGTCGTTTTCCATGAGGAACGGGGGCGTCGTATCCTGTCCCCAGCCGGTGTCGTACTTTGCCATGAGATAGCTTTTGAGCGCGGCGCGGCTTTCAAACTTCGTCAGGCGGTACGGCTCCTGAAAGGCGACCTTTTCGACAAAATAAAGCCCATCGTCCCCGGCGGGAAGGAGCACGCCGACGTGTCCGATGAAGAGCGTATTCTCCGTTTCGGAAAAACGGTCGTGGAAGACGACGGAGATCATGCTGCACCCGCCGTCTGAGAAGGTGACGCCGCGCGCCGCCCAGCCCTTGCGCAGGGTCTCCGCCTGCACGGAAGAGTCCGTTGAGTCCGCCGCCTCCACCGGCGCGAACAGGGCGCAGAAGTCTGCCGTGCTCTTTCCGCAGAGCGCGTCCGGGTCGCGCTTGAGCGTTTCAAGGTCCATGAAGAGCCAGTCTTCCCCGTTGGTGTCCGGCTGATCTTCGCCGGCGGTGATGCGATCTCCCATGAGCTCATACGCCGTGATGCGGCAGTTGTAGCCGGGGAAGTCCCCCTGCCGCTCCATCCACATTTCCTGCATCTCATAGGGGTCGTACTTTGTCTCCGTGGGGGCTGCCGTTTCAAAGCCGTCCGTCAGCCATTCCGCTTTGACGCTGCCGTTGAACTGGTCAAGGCAGGCAAAGAATTTGTCCGCCCGCTCCGCTGCGATCCCCGCGTCCGCGAAAAGCCCTGAAAGCAGCTCCTTAGACGCTTCGTCGCTGAGGTTGCTGTACGCCGCCGTCTGCGCCGTCTGCTCGGGCGCGTCGGGCGCGTCCTTTTTGCCGCAGCCGCTCAGTACGAGGGCGGCAAGCAGAAGCGCGAGCGCGCAGCGTCTCCGTCCCGTCATCATCACGTTCATTCTTATCCGCCTTTCCTTTTTGGTGCACGGCCGGTCAGTTTGAATCGAGGGCGCTCTTTTCGTATTCCTCAAGCGCGAGCAAATATGCGACATAGGCGTCCGTCAGGGAGTCGTATTTTTCTCCCGCCTTCAAGACCGACTTGTACTGCGAGTCGTTGTAGAGGTGCTCCGAGACCGCAATATAGTTGCCGCCCTTGCTTTCCCGCTCTCCGGTCGTGGTGTGGGAAACATAGTATTTCCCATCACCGGTCTGAATAATCACGGGGATTTTCACGCCGCTGCCGACATCATTCGTGTTGAGAGAGGTCCAGAAGAGATAGCGCTCGCTTTCCCGGCCGTCATAGGGATTTCCCAGAAAAGCCCAGGTGCAGTTTTCCTGCTGCAAGAGGCTGTTGTTCAGCTTTTCAAGCTCCTCCTCAAGAGAGGGGATGTATTTTGAGCCCGGGCAGCGGGAATCAAACTCAAAATTATCGGTATTGAGGCTGCCGTCCTTCCAGAACTTGGTGTTGTAGAGCAGTGAAAAATAGTCCTTCACACTGGTGTCAAACGGATATTGGGGCTTGGCAGCCGCTTCGCCGCTCCATGTGAGCACCACGCCGACGGCTTCCTCGTAGGAAACGACGCAGCTTCCGCCCGGCGACGCAACGCCTTTCCAGTTGTCCGTGTCGTCCGCACCCTTGTGGTGGATGATCCCTCGGATGTTCACAGGGTCCATCGACTGCCAATCCGCCTGCTTCTGCTTCAGATCGACCGTAACGGTGGCTGTCTTATTCCCCATCAGCGCCTCCGCGGAAACGTGGTCGAATGCCGAGCGCACGCTGGAAATGTCCGCCGCCTCCCAGCTTTTCTCGATCAGAGTTGAGAATACCGGGTATGCGCCCACGCTCAGTATGGCGATGACCGCGATCACGATCAGCATATTCACCAGCGTAAAGCCTTCGTTGTTTTGTTTCATAAGCATTTTGTTGGACTTCATTCGTTTTACTCTCCGTTTTGGTGGGACTCTTCTTCGCTCAGCGCGGCAGCGATCACGAAAAAAAGAGGAAGGAACAGGTTTCCCTGTTCCTCTCTCAATAAGCTCGGAATTGCTGCGGTTTCGGCTTACTTGAAATATCTTTCAAGCAGACCCTTGAGGGCGCGGCCGTGGCGGGCTTCGTCGCGTGCCATCTCGTGCACGGTGTCGTGGATGGCGTCGAGGCCGTTCTTCTTCGCGCACAGGGCGAGGTCAAACTTGCCGCTCGTGGCGCCGAACTCGCAGTCGACGCGCCACTTGAGGTTGTCCTTCGTGCTTGCCTTCATGTTGGGCTCGAGGTCGGAGCCGAGGAGCTCGGCGAACTTCGCGGCGTGCTCCGCCTCTTCGTAGGCCGCCTTCTCCCAGTACAGGCCGATCTCGGGATAGCCCTCGCGGTGCGCAACGCGCGCCATGCAGAGGTACATGCCGACTTCGCTGCACTCGCCGTTGAAGTTGGCCATCAGCTGGTCAAAGATATACTTCTTGTCCTCTTCGGAGATGTCGGGGTTGTTCTTCACGGTCTTGCCGTAAACGCCGAACTCATGCTCGGCGGCGAGCTTCAGCTCACCCTTGACTTCCTCGAACATATTGCTCTTGGCGTGGCACACGGGGCACTCCGCAGGAGCCTCGGGGCCTTCATAGATATAACCGCAAACCTTGCAAAGCCACTTTTTCATAATTGCTACCTCCATAAAGTTTATCTTGAAATGTGAATTGTTTTGCTTGCCTTTCACTGGCGTTAGTCTACCACACTTTACCGGCTTTATAGAAGTTGCAAATGCAACATTTTGATGAATTTTTTATGAATTGCGCTCCATGGCCTTCAGGATGCGAGGCGCGAGGATCACACTCACGACGATCTTGAGGCAGTCGCCGGGAAGATAGGGCAGCATGTAGGCCGTGGCGAGCGTCATCCCGCTCACGTTGCCGCCCTTGTAGACGTTGACGATCAGCGCGATATAGGGAAGACCCACGAGGTACAGCACCGCGAGACCTGCAAAGCACGCGAGCAGAAGACGCGGCACAGAGCGGTCCTTTTCCGCGATCTTGCCGATGACCCACGCCGTGGGGATCAGGCCCAGCAGGAAGCCGAACGTGGGGTTGAAGATATAGCCAAAGCCGCCGCCCGCCGCGAAGATGGGCACGCCGACAAGGCCGAGTACCACGTAGAGAAGCTGCGACAGCGCGCCGAGCTTTGCGCCCAGAAGCAATCCCGCCATCGCCGTGAAGAAGAATTGCAGCGTGATCGTCGCCTGGAAAAGCTGGAAGTGCAGGAACGCGCCGATAGCCGTCAGCGCGGCGAACAACGCGCAGTAGATCAGGTCTCTTGTTTTGATGTTTTTCATGGTGATCCTCCCTTTTCTCAAAAAAACTGGGCTCATCATAGCATGACGCCCGCCTATTGTCAACCTATAAATTTCATAAAGGTTTACAAGTTTGCAATTTTTCTTGCAGAAAATAAAATCGCAGCGCCTACGGCGCTGCACGAGGCAAAGGGGGTATTCTCTTTCGCGAAAGAGAATACCCCCTTTGGAACCCCAAGAGAAAGGCTTAGATTGGCAGTCTCGGACTTGAATGACTCCTATGCCTCCGGAATGGGAATGCCTGCGCGCGGCGGAGCCGCGTTTGCCCCTGCTATACGACTTGGTGTGCTCCTATTATCCGCTGCCGCTCTGCCAGTCTCGCGGTAGTGCAGCCTAATCACCGTCTACCGGAGCATTCCACAATGCGGCGAGCGCAGCAAAGCCGCTATTTCGCAAGCAGTCTGCCGCCGTGCTATCGTCACTCGCGCCTCACGATAGTAAGGCGCGGTTGAGAGTTGTTACGACTCGCAGGGATTCATGGCGAAGCCATGTACACCGCACCCACACTGCGCAGCGCGTGTAGTCCTTCAAGCTACAGACTGCCAATGTGCGGGGTCGAGGGGTAAGGCCCCTCGCCTTTCTCTGGGGGATTCAAAGGGGGTATTCTCTTCGGAAAGAGAATACCCCCTTTGGTGCCGCGGCGCGCACGCCGCTGCACCCTCCCGCGCTCGCGCGGGAAGCAATGTGCAGCGCTGCGCGCTGCTTTTATTCGATTCCTTACAAATAAGGAATAACCATCGATGCAACGAGCGATAAGATCATCACCGCGACCAGCAGGATCGCGACGGCTCTCGTCTTCTTATTCATGGGGTTCCTCCCTTTCTACGATTTTCTTGATGCCCTTTTCCGCCTTGGCGCGCGGGAGCATCACCTCGCGGCCGCAGCGCGTGCATTTGAGCTTGATGTCCATGCCCACGCGCGTCACGAGCCAGAGCTTTTCGCCGCAGGGATGCGGCTTCTTCATTTCGACAATATCGTTCAACCTCAGGTCCATGTGCTCACCCCTTGATCGCTTCCCAGTACTGCGCGGCAGCGCGCTCGACCTTGTTGTCGCCGTAGTGGTAGTACTGCACGTTTTTGAGCTCGTCGGGCAGATACTGCTGCTTCACCCAATGGTTCGGGTAGGCGTGCGGGTACTTGTAGTTCTGCCCCTGCGCGCCGCCGGTCGAATCGGCGTGGACATTCTGGAGGCAGCGCGGGAAATTGCCGCTCTTGCCCGCCTTCACATCCGCCCAAGCAGCGCCGATGCCCTCGATCACGCTGTTGGACTTCGGTGCGGTGGCGAGCAGCACCGCCGCCTGCGCCAGCGGCAGCTGCGCTTCGGGAAGGCCGAGCTGCATCGCGGTGTCGACGCAGGCCTTGACGATGGCGATAGCCTGCGGATAGGCCATGCCGACGTCCTCGCTCGCCGAGCAGAGTAACCTCCTGCATGGCGTGACCAGATCACCCGCCTCTAAAAATCTTGCGAGGTAGTGGAGCGCCGCGTCGGGGTCGCTGCCGCGCAGCGACTTCATCAGCGCGCTCGCGCAGTCGTACATCGCGTCACCGCCCTTGTCGTAGCGCATGGCACTGCGCTGCGCGACCTGTAAGGCGTCTTCACTTTTCAGCAAAAGTTCGCCGTTCGTGACGTCCGCCGCCTCATATAAAAGCTCGCACGCGCTCACGGCCTTGCGCACATCGCCGCCGCACTGCTGCGCGATGACGCGCGGCACGTCGTCCTCCCAGGAAAGCGGCAGCTCGCTGTGCTCTTTTAAAATGCCGAGCGCGCGCTCAACTGCGGGGATCGTCTCCTCCGCGCTGACGTTTTTGAACTCAAACACCGTCGAACGGGATAAAAGCGCGCCGTAAACGTAAAAATACGGGTTCTCCGTTGTCGACGCGATCAGCGTGATAGAGCCGTTTTCCATGAATTCGAGCAGGCTCTGCTGCTGCTTTTTGTTGAAATACTGAATTTCGTCGAGGTAGAGCAGAATGCCGCCCGGTGCCATCATCGTGCCGACATCGGAGATAATGCTCTTGACATCCTGAAGGCTCGCGGTCGTCGCGTTCAGGCGGTACAGGGTCTTATTCGTGCGGTTCGCGATGATGTTCGCGATCGTCGTCTTGCCCGTGCCGGACGGGCCGTAGAAGATCATATTCGCGCTTGAGCCGGACTCGATGAGCCGGCGCAGCAGCGCGCCCTTTCCAAGCAAGTGCTTCTGACCCACGACCTCGTCGAGCGTCAGCGGGCGGATCTCATCCGCCAAAGGTCTTTTTTCACTCATATCAGTTGTTCCTGCTGCATTTTTCCGCGTCAATCGCCAGCACGACCATCAGCGCGCCCAGCGCGTCCTTGGGATCGGCGACGTCAATGACGTAGGTGTCCGTCCAGTGAAAAAACTCCTTCGTGATCGTCGCGATACAGCCGCGCGAGGCGCTGTCGATCGTGTAGTCCCACTCCATGAAGCTGCCGTTCACTTCCCAGTCGCTGCACTCAAGCGTGAAGCGCGGGGCGAAGAACGTGAATTCCTTGCAGATGCAGCCGTAGTACTGCTCGCCGATGTAAAGCTCGAACTTGGGTAAAAACGTCAGCACGCGCTGCTGCACGGTGCCGATGTGATCGCCCGCGGCGTTCAGAATATGCAGGCAATGCCCCCAGGCGAGCTTGCCCTCGACCGTAAAGACGGTGTTGCCGTCCTCATCGTAGATATCGTAGCTGTCGAACCACGAAAAAAAGCGCTGCTTGAATAGTAGCCGCATCGCACAAGCCTCCTTTTTCACAGATGGAATGATTATAGCACATTTTTTCTTCACTGCACAGACTTTTTCTGTCGATTTTTCCGTGTCTTTGTGCTATACTGTCGGCAGTATTGATGAAACGCAGGAGGTTTCGCCATGAAATCCAAAGCCGCCGTCCGCCGCATCGTGGAGGAGCTGAAGGTCCTCTACCCCAACGCGCGCTGCTCGCTCGAATATAAAAAGGACTACGAGCTTCTGTTCGCCGTGCGCCTTTCCGCCCAGTGCACCGACGCGCGCGTGAACATGGTCACGCCGTCGCTCTATCAGAAGTTCCCGACGCTTGAGGCCTTCGCGAACGCGACGTATGAAGAGGTCGGCGACGCGATCCGCTCCTGCGGATTTTACAACACGAAGTCGAAGGACATCGTCGAGTGCGCGAAGATCCTGCTCGAAAAGTACGGCGGTAAGGTCCCCGGCACGATGGAGGAGCTCACAGCCCTCCCCGGCATCGGGCGCAAAACGGCGAACCTGATCCTCGGTGACGTCTACGGCCAGCCCGCCTACGTGTGCGACACGCACTGCATCCGCATCACGGGCCGCCTCGGCCTGACGGACGGCAGCAAGGACCCGCTGAGCGTCGAAAAGCAGCTGCGTCAGGTGCTCCCGCCGGAGGAATCGAGCGACTTCTGCCACCGCATGGTGCTGTTCGGCCGCGACCGCTGCACCGCCCGCAAAGCCAACTGCGACGGCTGCCCACTGAGAAAAGACTGCGACTACGGCAAGGCGCAGAAATAATATCTTCCAAAAAGCGGCTTTGCCGCTTTTTGGAGAAGGCCGCGCTGCGCTCCGTGCCTCGCCGCCAATATGGCAGCTCGACACACGCTCCGCGAGAGGTGTTTTTCACCACGTACACGCCGCGGCGAAAAATGATCTGATTTTATTTCGTGCCTGCGGGCACGAAACTCTGCGAGGCTTTCCCCAATAGGAGAAAGGTTCCGCACAGCGATGCTGTGCGGAACCTTTCTCGTTTTTCTTTCAGTTGTTGAATTCGCTTGGCAGGATGTACTTTGTCGTGCTCGTTGCGTAGCCGTTGCCGCGCTTGATGGTCATGTAGATCGTCTTCTCGCCGCCCTCAAGCTGCACGTAGCAGACGCCGTCCTCGTCGAACTTGTCCGTGACGTCGAGCTTCTGGTCGAGGTAGTAGACCGTGACCGTGCCGTCATCCCGATAGGTTACCTCGGGGCAATTGATATCTGCGAGCAGTTCCTCCTCGGTCAGTGCCCGCTCCGTGCCATCCGGCTCGAAGGCGACGCCTCCGCCGCTCCGCTCGCGCTCGTTTCCTTCGCTGTCGGTATAGTTGACGGTATAGTGACCGTTTTTCACCGTCAGCGTTGCATCCGTCATCTCACCGTTGAGCCAGAGCTGCACCGTGCGCTGAATGCCGCCGAGATCCGAGGCATAGGCAACGCTGCCGAGCGCCAGCACGAGCGCGGCCGCAAGGCCGATGGTCGCGGCGCGGCGCAGCGCGGGGCGTTTTGTTTTCCGTTCCGTCATCTTCATTACCTCCGTCATCGTGTCCGGGGAGGCGTGCAGCGGCGCGAATGCGCGTTGAAATCTCTCTTTTTCTGTCATTGCTTTACTCCTCCTCCAAAATCGTTCTGAGCTTCGCCCTTGCGCGGTAAAGTCTTGTGCTGACGGTCTTTTCGGGAATGCCGAGATCGACGCAGCCTCCGCTGTTGTATACCCCTCGTAATAGAAGAGCAGCAGCGGCACGCGGTATTTTTTGTCAAGCATCATCACGGCTTTGAACAGCTCGCCGTCCCGCGGCTGCTCGAAGGACAATGTCTCGGCATAGTCGTCGATGTCCTCGTGCCGGCGCCACGGCGAGCGGAAGAGCATCTTGCAGCGATTGACGGTGACGCGGATGAGCCAGTTTTTCAAATGGGCGTCCGACTCGAACGCTTTATCTGTTTTGTACAGCTCTATCAATACGTCCTGTGTCACATCGTTGGCGTCGTCCGGGTTTTTGAGCCAGCCGTAGGCCACGCGAAAGACCGTGTCCATGTACTTTTCTGCATTTTGGGCAAATGCTTCGTTTGAAAACATATATGTTTCTCTCCTCAAAGGCCTTACACCATACATGTGCGCGGGCAGGGCGTTTTCTTTCACGGGTTCGGAAAATTTTTCAAAAAATTTCGCCGCTGCGGCGGCACAACTGCCGCGTCCCTCTCATATACTGCCTTGAAAGACAGGAAACGGAGGCACAGCTATGGATCACAGCACGCAGCAGCTCATCGACAAGTTCAAGCGCAATCCTGCCATAGCGCAGTCGCTCCTGCAATCGGGCGACGGGCAAAGGCTCATGCAGATGCTCACCTCTCAGGATGGCGGCGCGGCGCTCAATCACGCGGCGCAGAATGCCGCGGCGGGCAACACGAAAGAGTTGGCCACAATGCTCTCGAACCTGATGAAAAGTCCCGAGGGCATGGCCATTATGAACCGCATCAACGACAGCGCAAAAAAATAAAAACCGCGGGAGGGCGTCACGATGAGCGAGTGGGAGGAAAAACTGAATACCCTGCTCTCCGATCCGGACGCCATGGCGCAGGTGATGAACATTGCGCAAAATCTGTCGCAGCAGATGGGGCAGTCCGGCGGCAGCGCGCCGCCTCCCCCGCCCGCGGGCGGTGCGGCCGGTCCTGCGCCGTCTGCTCCCACGCCGCCACCGCCGCAGGGCGATCCGATGGGTGATCTTTCGTCGCTGCTCGGCGGCATTGACCCCGGCATGATCGCCAAGCTGCTGCCCGTGCTCTCGCAGCTCAATCGGCCCGAGAGCGGCGAGACCGCCGCGTTTTTGCGCGCGCTGCGCCCATTTTTGAAGCCGGAGCGGCAGGACAAGGTCGAGCGCGCGGCACAGCTCGCGCGCTTCATCCACCTGGGGAAGACGCTGCTCCTCAGCGAAGGGGGGCCGCGCAATGTATAACCGCTATCTGCGCAACGACGACGGCGTCTACACCCGCATGCCGATGCAGGACGCGCCGCGCGGCGAACCGCCGCGTGATAACAGACCGCCTCCCCCGCCGCCCTCCGGCGGAAACGCACCGCCGCCAAGGCCGCCGCAGGGGGGCGCTCCCCCTCCGCCGCCGATCAGTCAGGAGGCATCGCAGTTTTTCTCGCGCATCCTCGACAAATTACCGCTCAAGGGCGTGGACACGGCGGACATTTTGCTGCTGCTCATTCTCTTTTTCCTCTTTGAGGAAAAGGCGGACGACGAGCTTTTAGTCGCGCTGGGGCTGCTGCTCATTTTATGACATATTTTGACAAAAAGGCCGTCCGAAGAACGATCTTCGGACGGCCTTTTCAGTTTCTTTTACCGGTTTGCGCCGTCGAGCGCACTTTCGTGGAGCACTGTGCCGTCCGGCAGCGTAAAGGCGTCCTCCGCCACGTTCCCGCTGTCGACGCTCATGCCCGCCATGCGGTAGACGACATCCTCGCCCTGCAATTTTTCCGCCGCGCAGAGAAGGCCGTTGCTCACGCTGACCCAGTAGCGCTCAATGTAGCCGCCGTCATCGGCGGCAGTTTCCACAAAGATGCAGTCCACGGTGTCGAGCAGGCGGTAATCCGCCGCGGCGATGCGCTTTTTGTCAAGGCGCAGGATGTCCTCATACGTCGGGATGCCCTGCTCCTCGTCGGCGGTGAAGGCTGCGGCGCTCTCGTAATAGAGCTCGCTGCCGCCGTACCAGACCCACGTTCTTTCCCCGTTGGAGATCGTGTGGCTCTGCGCGCCGCTCGCCTGCTCGGTGTCGACGCGCATCCACGCTCCGTCGACGCTGACACTGCTGCGGTCGACGCCGCTGCCGCCGGAATAGTAGCGCTCGATCGTGATGGCGCGCGAGTAGCGCGCGGGACGTTCAAGCGTCGCGATGGCGGACTGCACCGTGTCGGGCCGCACGGCGATGCGGCCCACGGCGCTGTCGTCGAGCGACGCGTCGCTCACATCGCTACTGCTCGCATCCTGCGGCAGCACGACGTGCGCGGGACGGTGCAGCGCGCCGCGCACCACAAACAGGAGCACCAGCAAAACGAGCGCGACGAAAGCAGCGCCAATGGGCGTCACCCTCCGCTTTCTCATTCCGCTCCACTCCCTTCTTTCATTCCGTCAAAATCAGGCGTTAAAATCCGCGGGGCGCTCGCTCCGGCGGCCAAAGTGCCACAAAATCGCGTCGGCGATGCGTGCGCAGGCGTGGCCGTCGCCATAGGGGTTGACGGCGTGCGCCATCGCGTCGTACGCCTCCCTGCTGCGAAGAAGCTCGTTGCCCATGCGCAGCACGTCGTCGTACTCGACGCCGCAGAGCTTCACCGTGCCGGCGGCGACCGCCTCGGGGCGCTCTGTCTCTTTGCGCATGACAAGGACGGGCTTGCCGAGCGCAGGAGCCTCCTCCTGGAGTCCGCCGCTGTCGGTCATCACCATGTAGCAGCGCGCCATAAGATTGTGCATCTCGTCCGCGCTCAGCGGGTCGATCAAATGCACGCGCGGCGTACCGGCAAGGAACTTCTGCGCGTTCTCGCGCACGACGGGGCTGAGGTGCACGGGATAGACGAGCTCGCAGTCCTCATTCTGGAGGGCGATGTCGCGCAGCGCGGTCATGATGTTCTCCATGGGCTGGCCGTAATTCTCGCGGCGGTGGCACGTCACGAGCACGACCTTTCTTGAATAGTCCAGCTCGTTGAGCAGTTCTGTTGTAAAGCGGTAATCCTTGCGCACCGTTGTTTTCAGTGCGTCAATGACCGTATTGCCCGTGATGAAAAGGCCCTCGGTCACGCCCTCTTTGAGTAAGTTCTCGCGGTTATTTTTCGTCGGGCAGAAATAGAGGTCGGCGATGGCCGTGACGAGCTTACGGTTCATCTCCTCGGGGAACGGGGAGTATTTGTCGTAGGTGCGAAGGCCCGCCTCCACATGTCCGACGGGCACCTTGTGGTAAAAGGCCGAGAGCGCACCGGCAAACGTCGTGCTCGTGTCGCCGTGGACTAAGATCATGTCAGGCTTTAATTGCTCAATGGCGTCGTCCATACCGAGCAGACACTTGCTCGTGATGGTCGAGAGCGTCTGCCGCGGGGTCATAATATCAAGGTCGCAGTCGGCCTTGAGGTCGAAGACCTCCATCACGCTATCGAGCATTTCGCGGTGCTGCGCCGTCACGCAGCAAAGGCTCTCGATCTCGTCGCGCGAGGCAAGCTCCTTGACAAGCGGAGCCATCTTGATGGCCTCGGGCCGCGTGCCGAACACGCTCATAATGCGCAGTTTTTCCATTTATGCTTCCTCTTTTTTCTTTTCGTTGGATTCTTCTTCAGGTTCCGCAGGCACGGTTTCCGCCGGTGTGGCGGTCTCTGTGCTCTTCTCCTCTGCCGCGGCCTTTTCCGCCTGCAATGCCTTGTCGATATCGCGGCGGAAGATGACGCGCGAGGCGAGGAACGCCGCCACCGCCAGCGCCATCAGAAAGAGCATCGCCTTGATCGCGCCGCTCGACGTCAGCACCACGGCGGAGAGGCCGAGGATACTGCTGATGACGTACAGCGCCGCGACGGCCTGCTTCTGGTTGAGGCCCATGTCGATGAGGCGGTGGTGGATGTGTCCGCGGTCAGGCGCCATCGGGTTCTGCCCGTGGGCAAGGCGGCGGATGATGGCAAAGAGCGTGTCGAACATCGGCAGGCCCAGGATCAGGAACGGCACCGCGAACGACACGATGGCGTAATACTTGAAAAGGCCCTGGATCGAGATCGTCGCAAGGATGTAGCCAAGGAACGTCGAGCCCGTGTCGCCCATAAACATCTTGGCCGGATTCTTGTTGTACGGCATGAAACCGAGGCACGCACCCACAAGCGCGGCCATCACGAGCGCCACATCGCTTTCAGAGACGAGCAGCGCGATGACGAGCATCGAAATGGCGCTGATGGTCGAAACGCCGCAGGCAAGGCCGTCGAGGCCGTCGATGAGGTTGACGGCGTTCGTGATACCGACGATCCACAAGACTGTGATGGGGATGGACAGCCAGCCGAGGTCCCAATACGGGCTTTCAGCAAAGACGTTCGGGTTGGAGAGCATCTGGATCACGACGCCGTGGAACACGGCGACGAGCGCCGCGAAGATCTGCACGCAGAACTTAAAATACGCGCGCAGCGGGGACATATCGTCCACTACGCCCAAAACAACGATGATGGATGCGCCCAGCAAAATGCCCTGTAACTGATGGTCGACCTTGACGAACAGCAGCATGCTCACGATAAAGCCGAGGAAGATTGCGAGGCCGCCGAGGCGCGGTACGGGCTTTTTGTGCATGCGGCGGTTGTCCTTCGGCACGTCGATCGCGCCGATCTTATAGGCAAACGACTTGACGAGCGGGCACATCAGAAAGCTGACGGCAAATGCGCACAGCAGCGCGCCGCCGACGCTCAGCAATAACTCTTTCGGAATTCCGTTCATGTTCTCCACCCTTTAATCAGCGCGCGACAAAGCCGACCTTCTTGTAGACCTTGCGCAGCGTTTTTTCTGCCACGTAAGACGCCTTCTGTGCGCCCGCGCGATACACGGACTCGAGATACGCCTTGTCGCCCAAAATGCGCGTGGCCTCCTCGCGGATGGGGCGCAGGGTTTCAACGACGGCCTCGCCCACGGCGGGCTTGAACGCGCCGTAGCCCTTACCGGCGAACTCCTGCTCGATCTCGTCAAAGCTCTTGCCCGTCACGGCGGAGTAGATGGTCATCAGGTTCGCAACGCCGGGCTTGTTCGTGGGATCATAGCGCACGCAGTTTTCCGTGTCGCTGTCGGTCACGGCGCGCTTGAACTTGCGCAGGATATCCTCGGGCTTTTCCATCAGGTAAATGGAGCCGTTGGGGTCCTTATCGGACTTCGACATCTTGGCTCCCGGGTCGCTCAGGCTCATCACGCGCGCACCGACCTTGGGAATGTACGGCTCGGGCATCTTGAAGACGTCGCCATAGATGCCGTTGAAGCGCTGGACGATGTTGCGGCAGAGCTCGACATGCTGCTTCTGATCCTCGCCCACAGGGACATAGTCGGGCTGATAGAGCAGGATATCCGCCGCCATCAGCGCAGGATAGGTGAAGAGACCGCCGTTGATGTTCTCGCTGTTCTTGGCGGACTTGTCCTTAAACTGCGTCATGCGCGAGAGCTCGCCGAACATCGTATAGCAGTTCAGGACCCAGCCGAGCTCGGCGTGCTGCGGCACGTGGGACTGGATGAACAGCGTGTTCTTCTCGGGGTCCAAGCCGCAGGCGATGTACTGCGCCAGCTGCTCGAGCGTGCGGCGGCGCAGCGCCGCAGGGTCCTGACGCACGGTGATCGAGTGCATATCGGCCATGAAGTAGTAGTTGTCAAATTCCTCGTCGCGCTCCGCCCAGTTCTTGATCGCGCCGAGGTAGGACCCGAGGGTCAGATCGCCGCTGGGCTGAATGCCGGACAGCATCACTTTCTTGCGCGCCGCATTTTCCATGTTTTCCATCGTTTTTTCTCCGATCTGTTTGTTTTTCTCATTTTATCTCGAATTGCGCCGTTTTGGCGCAGCTATCGACCCAATTTGTTATGTTACCATACCCCTTTTCAAAATACAAGCATATTCCGGTGAAAAAGAGCGTCGTGCGTTCGTTGACTTTTCGGTCAAAATATGGTGTAATAAATTATCTTTATTTTGATTCCACTTCAGGAGGTCATCTATGTCCATCGACATGAAGTATTTTGAGGAAATGGAAGCGAAGATCCCGCACGGTAAGGTGCGCACGCGCTTCGCTCCCTCCCCCACGGGCTATATGCACGTGGGCAACCTGCGCACCGCGCTCTACACCTATCTGATCGCCCGCCACGCAAACGGCACGTTCATTCTCCGCATCGAGGATACCGACCAGGGGCGTCTCGTCGAGGGCGCAACGGACGTCATCTACCGCACGATGGCGGAATGCGGCCTTTCCCACGACGAAGGCCCCGACGTCGGCGGCCCCGTCGCCCCGTATATCCAGAGCGAGCGCCGCGACACCTACGGCAGGTACGCCGAGCTTTTAGTCGAGCGCGGCCACGCCTACTACTGCTTCTGCGAAAAGGCCGAGAGCGAGGAGGACAGCGGCGAATTTGACCGCGCGGACGATCCCTGCCGCGACCTGCCGCTCGAAGAGGCCAAGGCGCGCGTCGCTGCGGGCGAGCCCTACGTCATTCGCCAGCGCATCCCGAAGGACGGCACCACGACCTTCCACGATGCAAGCTTTGGCGACATCACGGTGGAGAATAAGACGCTCGACGATCAGGTACTCTTAAAGCGCGACGGTCTGCCGACCTACAACTTTGCCAACGTCATCGACGACCACCTCATGGGCATCACCCATGTCGTGCGCGGCAGCGAATATCTCTCCTCCGCCCCGAAGTACAACCTCCTCTACGAGGGCTTCGGCTGGGAGGTGCCGACCTACGTGCACTGCTCCCCCGTCATGCGCGACGCGCAGCATAAGATGAGTAAACGCAACGGCGACCCGAGCTATGAAGACCTCAAGGCGCAGGGCTACCTGACGCCCGCCATCCTCAACTATGTGGCGCTGCTCGGCTGGTCGCCGCGCGGCGAGCAGAGCGAGCAGGAGTTCTTCACGCTCGACGAGCTGGTGGGGGCGTTCGACATCGGCGGCATCTCCAAGTCCCCTGCCATTTTCGATATCGAAAAGCTGACGTATTTCAACGCAAATTATCTGCGCAATCTCCCGCCCGAGGAATTCTGTAAAGTTGCCGAGCCTTACATCCGTCAGGCCGTCAAGAACGAAGCGTACTCCGTCGGTGAGATCGCAGCACTCTTACAGGCCCGCTGCGAAAAGCTCACCGATATTCCCGAAAAGGTCGACTTCTTCGATGCTCTTCCCGAGTACGGCGTTGAGTTCTACACGAACAAGAAGTCCAAGACCAACAGCGAGGTCTCGCTCGACATGCTCAATAAGGTCCTGCCCAAGCTCGAGAGCCTTCCCGAGTGGACGAATGATGCCATCCATGACATGCTCGTCTCATTTGCCGAGGAGCTCGGCGTGAAGAACGCGACGCTCATGTGGCCGCTGCGCATCGCCGTTGCGGGCAAGCTCGTCACGCCCGGCGGCGCTGTCGAAATTTGCCATATCCTCGGCCGTGAGGAGACGATCAAGCGCGTCAAGGCCGGTATCGCCAAGCTGGCATGATCTTCGAACTCTGCCCTACGCTCTCGCGCGATCTCATCAAGCGGGAATTTTTGAACACCGCCGCCGCGTTTGGCGTGCTGGTGCTTCTTGGCTTCGCCGCCGGAATGATCTTCCCCGACATGGCGCAGCAGACGCTTCAAAACTTCGCCGCGCAGATCGAGCAGCTGGGACTTACCGACGATGTTCCCCAGTCGCAGATGATGGCGACGCTGTTTTTCAACAACATCACGGCGTCCCTCCTCTCGATGCTCTACGGGCTCATCCCGTTCCTGCCGCTCAGTGCGCTCGCGCTCGGCATGAATGCGCTGATGCTCGGCGCGTTCGCCGCCATCTATCAGCAGCAGGGCATCGGTCTCGGTGTGTATGTTCTCGGCGTTTTGCCCCACGGCATTTTTGAGCTGTCCGCGCTGATCTTATCCTGCGCGCTGGGCCTTCTCATCTGCCGCACGGGGACGGAACGGATCCTCAAAAAGAGCGATACGCCCTTTTTCCGCCGTGTGCTGGACTGCATCCGCGTCTTTTTGACATTCTCTGTGCCGCTGCTGCTGGTGGCCGCGCTCATCGAGACGTACGTCACGCCTGCACTTTTGAACCTTGTGCTGTAAACGGCAAGGTTGACTTTCGTTCCACACAACTATATAATGGACCCGTCAAGATTTTGTAGAATTTTCATCTGCTGTTTCTTCAGGGATTGAGGAAAAGCACCGCTCCTGCGGCGCTTTTCCTTTTTCGTCAAAAAATGAGAGATTCGTCCCGCTGCGGGACAGAGAAAGAGAGGTGCGCATGGCGCAGACAGTTCCGGCAAGGCAGACCGTGCAGAACATGACGGAGGGCAGCCCCGTCTCGCTGATTTTGCGCTTTGCGCTGCCGATCTTCATCAGTCAGGTCTTCCAGCAGCTATACAGCACGGCGGACGCGTTCATTGTGGGCAAATACCTCGGCACGAACGCCTTTGCCGCTGTCAGCTCGTCCGGCACGCTCATCATGCTGCTCACAAGCCTCTTTATCGGCACAGCCATGGGCGCGGGCGTCGCGATCTCAAAGTACTTCGGCGCGGGCGACTATGAAAACGTCTCGCGCGCCGTCCACACGAACCTGGCGTTCGGTATCGTGTCGGGCACACTGCTGACGCTCATCGGCGTATTCCTCACGCCGACGTTTTTGGTCTGGATGAACACCGACGCGCAGGTCATGCCGCAGGCGGTCGAATACTTCCGCTACTACTTCCTCGGCGTGCTGGCAACGGTGCTCTACAACATGTGCACGAGCATTCTTAACGCCCTCGGCGACAGCCGGAGGCCCCTGCACTATCTGATCATTTCGTCGCTCGTCAACATCGCGCTCGACCTGCTGTTCATCGGCGCGTTCCGCTGGGGCGTCTGGTCCGCCGCGGTGGCGACTGTCCTCTCCCAGGGGACGAGCTGCGTGCTCTGCCTCATCCACCTGCTCAAAAAGGGCGAGGTCTACACCGTCACGCCGCGCAACATCCGCTTCCACACCGGCATGCTCGGCGAGATCGTGCGATACGGTCTCCCCTCCGGCATCCAGAACTGCGTCATTGGCCTTGCCAATGTCATCGTCCAGTCGCAGATCAACTCGTTCGGCATGCTCGCGATGGCGGCCTACGGCGCGCACTGCAAGATCGAAGGCTTCGCCTTTCTGCCCATCACGAGCTTCACGATGGCCTGCACCACGTTCGTGGGTCAGAACCTCGGCGCCAAGCAGTATGACCGCGCCAAGCGCGGCGCGCGGTTCTGTATCATCATCGCCGTCGTGATGGCCGAGCTCATCGGCCTGTGCTATTACATCTGGGCAAGTCAGCTCATTTCCCTTTTCGACAGCACCCCCGGCGTTGTCGCCCTCGGCGTGCAACAGGCGCGCACGGTGGCACTGTTCTACTGCCTGCTGGCGTTTTCGCACTCTATCGCGGCGGTCTGCCGCGGCGCGGGCCGCGCGGTCGTGCCGATGATGATCATGCTCTCCGTCTGGTGCGTCATCCGCATCATCTACATCATGCTCGTCGTCCACTTCATCGGCGAGATCGGCTACATCTACTGGGCGTATCCCCTCACCTGGGCGATCAGCTCCACCATCTATCTCATTTATTACCTGCGCTCTGACTGGGTGCACGGATTTGAAAGGTGACTCTATGTCTTCTCCTGCGTTCCGCTTCCGCCTCGCCACGCTTGACGACGTTCCCGCGCTTCTGAGCATCTATGCGCCGTACGTCGAAAAGACGGCCATCTCGTTTGAATACGACGTACCGTCGCTCGACGAATTCCGCCGCCGCATCGCGGATATCTCGCGCAAATACCCTTATCTCGTCGCGGAGGATGAAAATGGCCAGCTCCTCGGCTACGCCTATACGCACACGTTCATCGCGCGTAAGGCCTACGACCACTGTGCAGAGTCGACGATCTATCTCGCCCTCGACGCGCGCAAGCACGGCCTCGGCAAGCGCTTCTACCGCGCGATTGAGGAGCTGTCGCTCGCTCAGAACATCTACAATCTCTATGCCTGCATCGGCGAGCCGCAGGGGGCGGACGACGAATATTTAACGGACAACAGCATCCGCTTCCATGAGCACATGGGCTTCCGCCGCATCGGCGTGTTCACGCGCAGCGGCTACAAGTTCGGCCGCTGGTACAACATGTCCTGGGCGGAAAAACTGCTCATGGAGCATCCCGAGCATCCCGAACCGGTCATCCCCTTCCCGCAGCTCGACAAGGCGCTTGTCGCCGACATCCTTCGCCGCGCCGCGGAATAAAAAACCGAAATTTTACAAAAAATCATGCACACCCTATTGACATTGCCGATGGGGTGTGCTATATTTTCGCTCAAGTTAATACCGCAAACCGTTGAAGCGGAGATAACGGCAGTGATGCCTTCACAGAGAGCCTGCGATGCTGAAAATCAGGCAAGATACACATTGTCAAATGGACCGCCGAGGGTGCAGCGAAATGCGTTTTATGCGCAGAGTATCCTGCAACGTGTTGGCATACGTCAGTTGCCGGGAGATATGATGGTATCTCCGCCAAGCGCACGGGTAACCGTGAATTCAAGGTGGCACCGCGGATCGTTCGTTTCTCTCGTATCGCATTCGTCCTTGACAGACTGTACCGTTCTGTCGGGGGCGCTTTTGTTTGCGCAATAAGCTCCTTTGGCAGAACGCCAAAGGAGCTTTTCTTTTTCAGGAGGTCACTCATGCATATCCTACCACCGCTCGAAACCGTCAAAGACATCGCCGCGACGCAGCAGTACGACGTGCTCCCGCTGAGCTGCGAAATTCTTTCCGACTTCATCACCCCCATCGAAGCGATGCGCATCCTCAAGAACGTGTCCACCCACTGTTACATGCTCGAATCCGCGCAGGCGGACGACCGCTGGGGCCGCTACACGTTTTTGGGCTTCGACCCAAAGCTCGAGATCACGTGCATTGACGGCAAAATGAAGGCTGGCGGCCTCACCGTCCGCACGGACGATCCGTCCCAATACCTGCGTGAGCTGCTATCAAGCTACAGAAGCCCCCGCTTCGACTACCTCCCCTCCTTCACCGGCGGGCTCGTGGGGTATTTTTCTTACGATTATCTCAAATACAGCGAGCCGAGCGTCCGCTGCGGCGAGCAGGACGAGGACAGCTTCAAGGATGTCGATTTGATGCTCTTTGACAAGGTCATCGCCTTCGATCATGTGCGGCAGAAGATCGTGCTCATCGTCAACATGGCGCTCAGCGACGTCGAGGTCGGCTACAACAAGGCAAAGCTCAAGCTTGAGCAGTTCGCCTCGCTCCTCAAAACCGGCGAAAAGAGGCAGGAAGCGCCGGGGCGGCTTCTCGGCGAAGTCACGCCGCTCTTCTCCAAAGAGCAGTTCTGCGCGATGGTCGAAACCGCCAAGCACCACATCCGCGAGGGCGATATCTTTCAGATCGTACTCTCGAACCGCCTGAGCGCGCCGTTCGAGGGGAGCCTGCTCGACACCTACCGCGTGCTGCGCACCATCAATCCCTCGCCGTACATGTTCTACTTTTCCGGCACCGACGTTGAGGTCGCGGGCGCGTCGCCCGAAACGCTCGTCAAGCTCAAAGACGGCGTGCTGCACACCTTCCCCCTCGCGGGGACCCGTCCGCGCGGCAAAACGGACGAGGAGGACAAGGCGCTTGAAGAGAGCCTGCTGCACGACGAAAAGGAGCTTGCCGAGCACAATATGCTCGTCGACCTCGGGCGCAACGACCTCGGCAAGGTCAGCAAATTCGGCACGGTGCAGGTCGAAAAGCTGCACTCCATCGAGCGCTACTCCCACGTATTTAGATTTGTTCCTGCACCTCCAACAGGCAAGTTTGACCATATCTATACCGACAAAGAACTATACAAAGACTTCAATCTTCCTCAAAAGTACATAGATGTGATAGAAGCAGTCGTCAAGGAACGCAAATAGGAATGACTATCTGTCATATTACAAAAGCTTTCGTATCTTTTCTTTTACTATTGGCATAATTCGCTAAACATGGTATACTCCTAACAGGTGACAAGCCTAAATCGGCTAATATATCACCAATGAGGAGATACAGTCATGAAAAAGACGGGCATTATTGTCTTGTCATTGTTTATGGTACTCCTATCTGGTTGTGGGAGCACCGCACAAGAGACACCTAAAAATGATACACCATCTACCGTTTCAGACTATGATATCACCGTTACTATGGTAGAGGGAACGGACACTTATGATATTGACGGAAAGTACACTGGAGAAGTTGTCAATGGCAAGCCACAAGGTGTCGGAACATTCAAAGCAGATGGAGAAAACGGGTCTACATATATGTATGAAGGTAATTTCTCTGATGGAGCCTATAACGGCTATGGAGTGACAACCATCATAAATGATGGCGAAACATTGGAGATGTCAGGAACATACACAAATGGAGAGTTTACACCGACTACAGGTGAGTCTTTCAACTACATTGGTCAGTTAGACCTATTCGGTAAATTTGCAGTTCCAGATGCAGTAATTGAGTATATTGACGCAAATGAAAATCTATTCCCTACTACAACGAATGAAGCGGTACAGTCCTCTGACATACAAGATTTCTCAAGTAAACAGTTCAATAAGACACGCAGACAAGATCAGATTGGCTTAGTAAAGTTAGACCTTTACGCTGTGCAGGTATTTGAGGATGACTACTTGGGAGGTAAGCTAACATACCTTTTGGCCGCTGATGACGATAACAACTATTATGCTCTGTACTATTTGGACAGCACAGAGGTTTACAATGAAGATACATTTACAGCCTACGCCATTCCATGCTCAACATCTTCGTTTGATAACATAAGCGGTGGGACTACCAACGTCATCGTCTTAGCTGCTTGCTATATCGAGTAATAACTTTGAAGAGGCTCTCTCCGATAAGGAGAGAGCCTCTTATTATGTCCCCTAATGAATAAATCTACATTAGAATTGGCTAACCAAGCAGTAGCAACAATTAACCTAAATGGGAGAACGAATAAATCTACATCGAGGTCAGTCAATTATGCCTTAGCCACAAATAACTTAAATGGGAGTCGCCAAAAAGAGCAAGCGCTATGTGTCCCCCGAGCAGGCAGCAGCACTCAAATTGCTGCTTGCCCCCGGCATTCTGGCCGCTGGGGTGTTCGTCAACGAACCGGTCGAGGCCGTGGCAGAGCTCTTAGACCGTGGCGTCATCGATGTCGCGCAGCTCCACGGCAGCGAGGATGACGACTACATCGCGCGCCTGCGCGCGCTGACGGGCAAGCCCATCTTCCGCGCGTTCAAGGTGAAAAGCGAAGCCGACCTCCCCGCCATCGAAAACTGCGCCGCCGACCTCGTGCTGCTCGACTCCGGCGCGGGCACGGGCAAGACATTCGACTGGAGCCTCGTCCAGAGCATGCAGCGGCCCTATTTCCTCGCCGGCGGGCTCGACCCCGACAACGTCGCGGACGCCATCGCCGCGCTGCACCCCTACGGCGTGGACGTGAGCTCCGGCATCGAGACGGACGGCGTCAAGGACGAAAGCAAAATGGCGGCGTTCGTTGCCGCCGCGCGCAAGGAGGGCTAAGGCATGTCGAATCCGAACGGGCGCTTTGGCGTGCACGGCGGACAGTACGTCCCCGAAACTCTGATGAACGCCATCATCGAGCTTGAAGAGGCCTACAACTACTACAAGGCCAACCCTGACTTTCAGAACGAACTGACGCAGCTTTTGAACGACTACGCGGGCCGTCCCTCGCGTCTTTACTACGCAGAGAAGATGACAAAGGACCTCGGCGGCGCGAAGATCTACTTAAAGCGCGAGGACCTGAACCACACCGGCGCGCACAAGATCAACAACGTGCTCGGTCAGGCGCTGCTCGCGAAAAAGATGGGCAAAACGCGCCTGATCGCCGAGACCGGCGCGGGCCAGCACGGCGTGGCGACCGCCACCGCCGCGGCGCTGATGGGCATGGAGTGCGTCGTTTTCATGGGCAAGGAGGACACCATCCGCCAAGCGCTGAATGTCTACCGCATGCGCCTTCTCGGCGCGACGGTCGTGCCCGTCAACTCTGGTACCGCCACGCTCAAGGACGCCGTGTCCGAAGCCATGCGCGAGTGGACGACGCGCATCAGCGACACGCACTACTGTCTCGGCTCTGTCATGGGGCCACACCCCTTCCCCACCATCGTACGCGATTTCCAGTCCGTCATCTCAAGCGAGATCAAGCAGCAGATGCTCGAAAAGGAAGGACGTCTGCCCGATGCCGTGGTCGCGTGCGTCGGCGGCGGCTCGAACGCCATCGGCAGCTTTTACCATTTCATCGACGATCCTGCTGTGCGCCTCATCGGTGTTGAGGCCGCGGGCCGCGGCATCGACACACTTGAGACCGCCGCGACCATCTCGACCGGCAGGCTCGGCATATTCCACGGCATGAAGTCATACTTCTGCCAGGACGAGTACGGTCAGATCGCGCCGGTGTATTCCATCTCCGCCGGTCTCGACTACCCCGGCGTCGGCCCTGAGCATGCGTACCTGCACGACATCGGCCGCGCAGAGTATGTTGCCATCACCGATGAGGAGGCCGTGCAGGCGTTCGAATACCTCGCCCGCACGGAGGGCATCATTCCCGCCATCGAATCGGCCCACGCCGTCGCCTACGCGCGAAAGCTCGCACCCACGATGGGGAGCGATCAGCTTCTTGTCGTCACGATCTCCGGCCGCGGCGACAGGGACTGCGCCGCCATCGCCCGCTACAGAGGGGAGGATCTTCATGAGTGATCTTGCAAGAGCATTTGACCACGGCAAGGCGTTCATCGCCTTTCTGACCTGCGGCGACCCCGATCTTGAAACGACCGCGGCTGCCGTCCGCGCTGCCGCGCAAAACGGTGCCGACCTCATCGAGCTCGGCATTCCCTTCTCCGACCCCACGGCGGAGGGGCCCGTCATTCAGGCCGCTAACCTGCGCGCCCTGCAAAGCGGCGTAACGACCGACAAGATTTTTGATCTCGTGCGCGAGCTGCGGCGCGGCGTGACGATCCCCATGGTTTTTATGACGTATGCGAATGTCGTCTTTTCCTACGGCACAGAGCGCTTTTTGTCCAACTGCCGCGATGTTGGCATCGACGGGCTCATCCTGCCGGACGTGCCGTATGAGGAAAAGGAAGAATTTCTCCCCGCGTGCCGCAAGTACGGCGTCGACTTCGTCTCCCTCATCGCACCGACGTCGGAGAACCGCATCGCGATGATCGCGCGCGAGGCCGAGGGCTTCCTCTATATCGTCTCGTCGCTCGGTGTCACGGGCGAGCGCAGCGAGATCAAGACCGACCTCGCCTCCATCGTCTCCCTCGTGCGGGAAAACACAGATATTCCCTGCGCCATCGGCTTTGGCATCTCCACGCCCGAGCAGGCGAAGAAGATGGCCGACCTCTCCGACGGCGCGATCGTCGGCTCCGCCATCGTCAAGCTCCTTGCCCAGTACGGCAAGGACGTGCCCGAGCACATCGGTGCGTATGTGAAGAACATGAAGGACGCGCTGCGGTGAAAACAGGAAAAGGGGCCTCTGCTTTGATGCAGAGGCCCCTTTTTTACATAAATATGCTTTATCGTCCCGTCATTCGACGGAGAACGTCTCTCCGAAGGCGGAAACACTGCTCACTGTTTCCGGATCAAGAATTTCATCCATCCGGAAGCAGTAGCGCCCGCGCTTATCGGCATAATTCGTTATAAGGAACAACCAGTCCGCCGCGCCGACCGTTTCGCCGTTTTGCAGCGTCACCTCGGGAGCGATGCTCTCCTTCCCGTCGTCGCTGTAGATGGGCTCAACCGTTTCTTTCAGATCATCCGTTCCCTGCTTGATCTCGCAGGTCAGCGAGAGCGGCGAGACATAGAGCGTCGTCAGAACAGCGTTCTTTCCCTCAATCTCGATCGGCTCATTCACCGTGCACAGGCGTCCCGGATCAGTCTCCGGCAGAGTGAATGTGCAGCTCCAGCGCCCGGGAACGACAAGTTCTTCCAAACAGTTATCCCGATACAGGCCATCGAGCGTCAACTTCACCTTCGCACCGATGAAGTTGAATTCTCCTTTCAGAGAATGGATCGTCATCAAAATCGTGGCATGGCGGCCCGTCTCATCCTCCGTGCTGCTTGGCAATACCTCCCAGCCAATGCCGTAGGTATTCATTTTCACTCCGTCCCTGGACGTTGCGGACACGCTCCGATCGAATGCGTAGTAGTCCTGATCCAGAACTGTCCCCTCCGGCGCGGTAAAGTCGATGAGGACCGCCGCACAATAGCGGTCGGCGATGATCTGCTCGATGCGCATCACCGCGCCGCTGTCCCGCTTCACAATGTTCATTGGGACCGCCGCAGTCGAGAGCAGCTCTTCCTGCTCCGCCGTTGCTCCAAAGTACTCCGCCAACCGCTGATCCAGTCCAAGCGTCGCTGCAGCTGCCGCCATGCAGCACAGGATCGCGATGACCGCCGCAAGCACCGCCGTCGTGCGCAGGCGGCCTCTTCTTTTTGTCTTGTGCGTCATGTTCATTACCTCCGAAAGTGTGTCTTCGGAGGCGTGAAGCGCGGAGATCGTCTCCTGATATAGGTTTTCGTCAAACATCGTTGTTCGCCTCCTGAAGATCGGTTTTGAGCTGTTCCCGCCCGCGCCGCAATCGGGTGCGGACGGTCGCGTTGGGAATGCCAAGGAATTGGGAGATCTCCTTGCAGGAGTAGCCCTCATAATAGTGCAGAAAGATCGGCACACGGTATTTCTGCGGCAGCGCCATCACGGCATGAAAGAGCTCGCTGTGCTCCGGCGTTTTGAACGCAATCTGTTCGGTATAATCATCGATCGCCTCCGTCCGCTTCCACGGAGAGAGGAACGCCCGCTTGCACTCGTTGACCGTAACGCGGATGAGCCAGTACCTGACGTGATCCTCGCTCTCAAACGGTTTGTCCGTGCGGTAGAGCTTAATCAGCACCTCCTGCGTGATGTCGTCCGATTCCGAGCGGCTTTTGGTGTAGTGGAACGCCAGACGGAACACCATGTCCATATACTTTTTTGCAAGATACGAAAACTGTTCTTCTGTCAACATAGGATTCTCCTTGAAAGGCCTTTCACTTACTATATCATTCAGGCTGCGGAAATGTTTCACATTTGAAAAGTTTTTTTGAAACGGCCCTGCATTCTGACGCAAGCGAAACAAGAGGGAAATTTTTGTTAGGAAGGCTGTTCGTAAAGTGCAAAAAATAACACTGCTTTCTGATCTCTAAAAAATCCAGTTCTCTACCACCCCAAGGAATCTAATGTAAAAGAAAAAACTCAAGGGAAAAACCCTTGAGTTTCAACACTTTGGTGCGCGAGGCGGGACTTGAACCCGCACGTCCGTAATGAACACTAGAACCTGAATCTAGCGAGTCTGCCAATTCCACCACTCGCGCATATTTGATTTTTAAAAAGATGGTGCGGATGGCGGGACTTGAACCCGCACGTCCATACGAACACTAGCACCTCAAGCTAGCCTGTCTGCCAATTCCAGCACACCCGCATGTTCATCTTTCAAACGGCTGTCTCTCAACGACCGCTTGGCCATTATAAGCCCAAAATAGGCCAAATGTCAACCTTTTTTTGAGAGAAATAATAAAAAAATTTGCTGTAAGAGAAATGGCGGAAAAGCTCAGATTTTCCAAACTTTTCCGGCATCTTTTTCGTGTTAAAGCTGCGCGAGCGTCTCCCCCACCGCGCCCGTGATGACAAGGTCGGCACCAAGTCCGCGGTCGAGTGGCGTCTTGTTGATGACAACGAGCTTGTGTCCGCGATAGTAGCGCACGAGGCCCGCCGCCGGATAGACCGCGAGCGATGTGCCCGCGATGATGAGCACGTCGGCCTCCTGAATGTACTCCACCGCGCGATAGAGTGTCTTTTCGTCCAGTCCCTCTTCGTAGAGCACCACGTCGGGCTTGATGCGCCCGCCGCAGGTGCAGCGCGGCACGCCCTGCGAATGCTTGATGTAGGACACGTCGTAGAACTTGCCGCACTTCTCGCAGTAGTTGCGCAAGGTGCTTCCGTGCAGCTCGAGGACATTCTTGCTGCCCGCCGCCTGATGCAGCCCGTCGATATTCTGCGTGATGACGGCCTTGAGCTTCCCTTCCTTTTCCCACTCGGCGAGCTTTAAGTGCGCGGCGTTGGGCTTTGCGCCTTCGCAGAGGAGCTTCGCGCGGTAAAAGGCGAAAAACTTCTCGGGATAGCGCTCATAATACGTGTGACTCAGGATCGTCTCCGGCGGGTCGTCCCACTGCTGATGATACAGGCCATCCACACTGCGAAAATCCGGGATACCGCTCTCGGTCGAAACACCTGCCCCGCCGAAAAACACGATGTTGTCCGTTCCGTCGATGAGTTCTTTTAATTTCTTGACTTCGTCCGTCATAGCTTCTCCTTTGCGCGCGTGCGCTTATCTCACATAGCTCTTGTCGATCTGCACGATGGCAAAATAGCTCGGATCCAGCTCGTGTACCGCCCGCTTGATCTTCTCCTCCGCTTCCCTGTCGCTCAGCGCGCAGCCATACGGCACCACGGCATCGAAGATGACGTTCGTGTGCGTCGGCCCCGTGACCATGCGAAAGTCGTGGATGGAGATATTCTCGTCGATGCCGCGCACGAGCGAGGCGATCTTCTGATGCGCGGCGTTGGTGGTCTCGTCGTCCGTCACGATGGGGTCCATGTGGATGACCGCCTCGCAGCCGAGCCTGTCATGCAGTTTCTTTTCCACGTTGTCGATCTCGTCGTGCAGAGCGAGGATATCGCCGTGCGCGGGGACCTCAGCATGCAGCGAGATCATCACGCGTCCGGGGCCGTAGTCGTGCACCACAAGGTCGTGGATGCCGCAGACAACCTGACTTTCCATCACGATGTCGCGGATCTCCTGCACGAACTCCTCCGATGGCGGCTGGCCGAGCAGCGGCGAGAGGGTGTCCCTTGCCGCCTGCACGCCCGCCCACAGGATGAGCAGCGACACGACCAAGCCGCACCAGCCGTCGATCTGCCAATGCAGGAAATAGCCCGCGAGTGTCGCAAGCAGCACCGCCGCGGTCGCCGCGCAGTCGGACAGGCTGTCCGCCGCGGTCGCCTGCATGGCGGCGGCGCTGATCTTCTTCCCCACGCCGCGGTTGTAGCAGTACATGTAGAACTTGGCGCAGATGGAGACAAGCAGGATCGCCACCGTCAGCACGCTGCACTCCACAGCCTCGGGGTGCAGGATCGCGCCCACGGCGTCACGCAGCAGTTCAAAGCCCATCAGCAAAATGACGATTGAGACGATGAGGCCCGAGATGTACTCCAGCCGCCCGTGGCCGAACGGATGCTCGGGGTCGGGCTTCTGCCCGGCCAAACGAAAGCCCAGCAGCGTCACGATGGACGCGCCCGCGTCGGACAGGTTGTTAAAAGCGTCCGCCGTGACGGCGACAGAGCCCGCAAGCGTCCCCGCAAACAGCTTGAGCGCGAAGAGCAGCAAATTGATGACAATGCCCACCGCGCCGCAAAGCACACCGTAAGCGCGCCGCACTGCGGCATCAGACGTGTTCTGATAGTCTTTGATGAACCGACTCGCAAGAAAACCGATCATAGTCTTCCCTCACTCGCTTTTGATCTGTAATTTCATGCGGCAGCAGAGGCGGTCAAGGTCCTCATCCGTTGCCGCAGGGATGCGCAGCTTCGCGCCGCAGCTTTTGCACACAAGGTCGACGTAGGTGCTGTGGATCTCCATGCCGTAGCTTTTGCTGCCGCAGGAGCAGGTGATACCGTCCTTGCGTGCGGCGATCTCCTTGAGCTCGGAGAGGATCTCGTACATGATGACGCTGTCGGCAAAGGCGGCGGGGTCGTCGCCCTGCTCGCGCTCCTTGGCCGCCGCGAGCGAGAGCTGCTCCATCTCGTGCTCGACGGCGTAGTCCTCGCCGATAAAGCAGCAGAGCATTTTCGTATCGGGGCAGGCAAGGCCGATGCCGCGCCCGTGCAGGAGCTTGTCGGCGCTGCACTCCGCCAGATGCTCCTCGCCGCACACGCCGCACGGCACACTCAGGCGGAATTTGTTCTCCTCCGCCTCGATGGTCAGGCTGGATTCGCCGCACTCGCAGCTCACGACCGCCCCCGAGGCGCTCAGGGCAAACACGCTTCTCTGCTGGACGACGCGCTTGTGGCACGCGGGGCAGAGATAGCCGATAGTACGCATTTCTTCTTTCATTCCATTTCCTCCCGGAAAGTAAAATATCATATGTCAATTTGAATATTATACCGCGTCCGTGCGCAAAAAGAAAGGGAGAAACACGCTGTTTCTCCCTTTTCTTTTTGGTTTTCGCGCTTTACGGCTTGACCGCGATGGCCTCGATCTCGACCAGCGCGCCCTTGGGCAGGGCGGCCGCCTGCATCGCACAGCGCGCGGGGCACTCGCCGGAGAAATACTTGCCGTACACCTCGTTGACAACGCCGAAATCGCCGATATCGATCATAAACACGGTCGTCTTGACAACGTCCTCAGCCTTGCAGCCAGCCGCCTCGAGCACCGCGAGCAGATTCTTGATGCTCTGCTCCGCCTGCTCGGACGTGCCGCCGGGAACAAATGCGCCGGTCGCCGGATCCAGCGGAAGCTGGCCGGAGACAAATACAAAACCGTTTGCTTCGATCGCCTGGGAGTAGGGGCCGACGGCGCCGGGGGCAGTGGTCGTAGAAATCACATGCTTCACGGAAAAATCCTCCTATATCAATGTATTTTCATCATAACATCTTGTGCAATATGCGTCAAGTACTCATATTCTTGGAAAAACGGCAGAAACTAATGCCGCTTTTGAGCGATTCCCCTAAATCCATCGGAAAGGAAGAGCGTGATGGAACAAAAAACCGTCGGCGCGCAGACGCGCCGCCTGCGCACATGTCCCTCCGTCCTCTCGTTCGCCGCCGTCGGCGGGCGGTTCGAGGGTGAAGGCCCGCTGCGCGAATACTTTGACGAATTGAGCGAGGATCACTTCTTCGGCGAGAAGACCTGGGAAAAGGGCGAGAGTACCATGCAGCGCCACGCGCTCTCCCGCGCGCTGGAAAAGGTGGGGCTCAAGGTGAGTGACCTTGGCCTCATCTTTGCGGGTGATCTTTTGAACCAGTGCGTCGGCTCGTCGTTCGCTCTGCGAGAGAGCCGCATCCCATTCTATGGACTCTACGGTGCGTGCTCCACGATGGGCGAGAGCCTGTCGCTCGCCGCATTGATGCTCGACGGCGGGTATGCCTCTTGCGCCGCGGCGCTGACCTCCTCGCACTTCTGCACCGCCGAGCGGCAGTACCGCATGCCGGTGCCCTACGGCTCGCAGCGCACGCCGACCGCGCAGTGGACGGCCACAGGCAGCGGTTGCTGCCTCCTCGCATGCGAGGGCGAGGGGCCCTATATCACACACGTGACAACCGGGAAAATCGTCGACAAGGGCGTCACCGACGCAAACAACATGGGCGCGGCGATGGCCCCCGCCGCCTATGACACGCTGTGCGCGCTCTTTCGCGACACGAGGACAAAACCCGAAGACTATGACCTCATCGTGACGGGCGACCTCGGCAGGCTCGGGCATCAGATCGTCTCGGACTTTTTCGCGCGCGATGGGCTCCCTCTCGGTGAGCGCTACACCGACTGCGGGCTTCTGCTCTACGACATCGAATCGCAGGACATGCACTGCGGCGGCAGCGGTTGCGGCTGCTCGGCAAGCGTTTTGTGCGGGTATCTGCTGCGCGGGATGCGCGAGGGCAAATGGAACCGCATCATCTTCGCGCCGACGGGCGCGCTGCTCTCCCCCACGACGACATTTCAGGGCGAGAGCATCCCCGGCATCTGCCACGCGGTCGTATTCTCGAATCACAAGGAGGGATAAGCGGTGGATTATCTGAACGCCTTTCTCTGCGGCGGCATCCTCTGCGCCATCGGACAGATTCTCATCGACAAAACGCCCCTCACACCCGCGCGTATCCTGACGGGCTATGTCGTCTGCGGCGTTTTACTGACAGCCATCGGCGTCTACGAGCCCATCGTCAAATGGGGCGGCGCGGGCGCGACCGTGCCGCTGCTCGGCTTTGGCTACTCGCTCGCCAAGGGCGTGGAAAAAGCCGTTCAAGAGCAGGGGTGGCTCGGCGTGATGACCGGCGGCCTCAACGCCACGGCGGGCGGCATCGCCGCAGCGGTCGTCTTTGCTGTGCTGATGGCGCTCATTTTTAAGCCCGGCGACAAGCGGTAATAATAAAAAACGAGGAGAGGATTTTCATCCTCTCCCCTTTCATGGAAAATCGCTTTTTACGATGCGCGCAGGCCGGGCTCTTCGATCTGCTCAAGCGTCATCACTCTGGTGTGGCAGATCGGCTTCCACTCGACCTTCGTAAAGAGCGACGCAATGCAGATCGGCACGTAGGTGAGCATGAAGAGCGGGAACGTGAAGGCGTAGAGCACCTTTTTCCACGCCGCGCAGCGGATATTCTTCCACTCCGTCACGGTCGTGATCGCGCCGAGCACAAAGAGCGTTAAGTACAGGCTCATCAGCGTTTGCAGCACGGAGACCGCCAGCACCGCCATCGAACCGCCTGACGTCGCGTTCGCGATCGCCGCGCCGATGTTCACGACCACGCTCAAACCCGTGAGCACCGCCGCGGGCATGATGTTCATGGTCATGTCATAGCAGGAAAAGCTGCCGCGCGCAATGCCGGAGAAGAGCTCGGAGGCGTACTTGCGGAACACCTGCAGGTAGCCCTTCGACCAGCGCATGCGCTGGCGCCAGGACTGGGCAAAGCTCGTGGGCTGCTCGTCATAGAGCACCGCGCCCGCCGCGTAGCCGACCTTTTCCCCGCGCACGACGTTGTCAATGGTAAACTCGATGTCCTCGGTCAGCAGGAAGAAGTTCCAGCCGCCGCACGCTTCCAGCACACCGTCGGAAAACAGAAAGCCTGTGCCGGACACGGCGCAGCTGCTTCCAAGGCGCATGCGCGCGTTATTGAGATACTGCGCCTCGCGCAGGAACCACAGCGCATAACCCGCGGAGATCCAGTTGTCGCCGTAGTTTTTGGAGTTGCGGTAGCACGTCACGATCTCATAGCCGCTGGAGTAGACCTTCTCGATCTCGGAGATGAAGTTCGGATCGAGGATATTGTCGGCGTCCAGCACGAGATAGGCATCGTAGTGCTTGCGGCCCGGGCGCTTGATGCGCTTGAGCATTTCATTGAGCACATAGCCCTTGCCGACATGCACCGTATCGTGGCGCTCAAAGACGATCGCGCCGCGCTCGCGCGCCACACGGGCCGTGTCATCCGTGCAGTTGTCCGCGCCGACGTAGATGTCCACATGGTCCATCGGATAGTTCTTCTGCGCGTGGATGCTGTCGAGCAGCTGGCCGATGACGTTTTCCTCGTTGCGCGCGGCGATGAGGACGGCAATGCGGTGGTTTTCATTGCGGCAGGTGAATTTTTTCCGCTTCAGCAGCGCCACCGCCACATAGAAGAATTGATAGGAATAGCATACGAAAAATAGCGCCATGATGACGGCGTTGATCGTGATGACAGTCTGCATAATATGTTCCTCCATTGCCGGAAGCTCCGGCCCATTTTGGTTTCTTTTCTGGCTGTGAGAAAAGTTATACCATGCAAACCTTGTGATTCCACTGTGAAAATTCTTAACAAATTCCGAACATCCACGGTAGAAATTATTAAGCCCTGAAATGAGTAATAGGCAGCGCCGCTGGCGCTGCCTGTTCACTCTTTTATAATGTAATCGCGCCCGGTTTGACATCGGAATCGTGGTTGGCGATGCACGCAACGCAGTTCCGCTCCCGACTCTGTGTCCTGATCCACGCGAGCGACTTTTTCTGCGCCGCGCGGTCGTCGGCGATGCCGAAGAGCAGCATCTGCTCCCACGATTTTTTCGCGTGGCCGCCGTCGGCGCAACCTCCCGTCCTCCCCCGTGATCCTGAGCGCGCACAGGCCCTTGGAATGGCCCGGAATGTTGACCATCACGAGCATCCCGTCGCCGAACACATCGTAAGACCGGCCTGCGGGGCCCATAAGGCCATTCCAGTCGAAGGTCTGCATCTTCGTGCCGCGCCACCAGTTCGCATTGTAGCGGATGCGGTTGACGGGCGAGCCGTTCTCCGCGAAGCGCAGTTCGTCCTTCAAAACGAGAATTTTCTTCGCGTCCGCGACCAGCTTGAGGCCGTTCGCGTGGTCACAGTCAAGATGCGAGAGCAGCACCGCGTCCCAATCGACAGGCGCGACGCCCCGCGCCGCGAGCTGCTCGTCGATGGCCGCACTGCTTTCGACAACAACCTGATTCGTAAAATACAGCGGCAGCGAGCCGAGCGAGCGGATCTGCGCCCTGCGCTCAAAGACGCCGTGCGGGCTCATATCGCGGTGCCAGCCGCAGTCGAACAGAACGTTCCCGTGCGCGCACTCGATGAGATAGGCCGAAACCGGCAGCCAGAGCCGTTTTGACTTTCTATCCAGCACGCCAGACGCCTTGAGCGCGCTGTAATGCTCGCCGCCGAACGGCAGCTCCGGCGCGACGCACACCTTGCCGATGTGGAAAATATGAATCTTGATCTCGCTCATCGTCTGCCTCCCGTCTTGAAATGCCATCAAATCCCGCTTTTTTCGATCTCTGCCAAAGGGCACTTGCAGCCCTCTGAGACATCCCGCCACGTCGCTTCAAAATCGCCTGTATACCACGGGTCGGCGACGTCGCCCGGGCGGTCGGTGTAGTCGAGCAGCCGGTGCATCTTCCCCGCCGGATCACCGCCGCAGATACGCTGCATGGTTTTGAGGTTCGCGCCCTCCATGCCGATGAGCAGATCGTACTCCTCGTAGTCCTGCGCCGTGAGCTGGCGCGCAGCGTGTCCCTCGCAGGAAATGCCGTGCTCGGCGAGCTTGCGCCGCGCGGGCGGATAGACGGGATTGCCGATCTCATCGCGGCACGTCGCCGCGGAGTCGATCTGAAATTCGTCGGCAAGTCCTGCCTTTTCGACCAGCTCTTTCATCACAAATTCCGCCATCGGGCTGCGGCAGATATTGCCCAAGCAGATAAATAAGATTTTCGTCATAGTCTTTCTCCGTAAATTTTGATAACCGTAATGTAACAGAAAAATGGAAAATCGTCGAGAAGAAATGCTGTCTTTTCGTTCAGAACTTGTTTGTAAATTCGATACTGCCTTTCCAGCCATAGAAGGCGTGCTATGATTTTATGGGAGCGCAGAACACACTAAAGAAATACGGAGGTGTCCCATGGCTGCAGATCAAGGACAATATGAGAAATTTATGGCAAAACTTTCAAAATCAGGATTGGAACTCCAAAAGGACTTTAGCCGCCTCTCGCCGAAAAATCAAAAGCGTTTTATGCAAGAGGTCAACCAAAGGCTAAAGTGTTTTGGATATGCAGTAACCATTACCGATATTCTACAGAGTCTATTTCGTGGGACGAGCTGCTATCTTCTGCCCAGGATAAAATTATAAACAATAGCGTCAACTGTAGAACAAAATCGGTGAAGTAAACTACTATGTCGCCCACAATGTAGCCCACGGAAGGAACTATTCCAAACCGAAGCAAAAACGTTTTTACCAAAAACAAGAAAAACCTTGAAACCGTTATGGCTTCAAGGTTTTTACTTGTCAGGTGGCTTCAATTCGGATATTTTTATATTTGCTATTCGAAAATATCTATGTACTACAAGGAACGACCAAGTTTACTTATCGTCCTCTTTTTTAGGCATATTCGAAGTCGCATCCTTTAGTAAATCAGTTATTACTTGATTGATCTGCGTGGCGTTCTTCGAGGAGATGACCGGTGTATTGGACTGTGACTCAATGTCTTTCCTCGTTCGCCCAGCGACCTGTCCACCGGCTTTGGCAACTTCCAGATTCTCTTGGAAGGTCGTGGGCTTTCGATCCTTTGAAAACTGTGTGGTGGTGGCTTCTGCCAACATATTCAGCACCAGCTCCAGCGTGGTCATGTTATCACGAAGGTTTTCCTTTTTCAATCCCTTCAGATTTTTGTACTGCCGGGTGGACATCCCCGACCATGCACGGGAGATCTCATCGGTGAGGATGGCGTACTCCACGCCCTTCTGAACGCCGCGGGCGTCCCACTCGTCTGTCAGTTCCTTACGGACCTGAATGGCTTGCAGCCGCTGGTTGATCCATTCGCGGGTATAGCCCTTTTTGAGATAGGTTTCCAACGCCCTCTCGATGGTCAACTCCGGGTCTATGGTTTCCTCAATGCGCTCCCGGCCAACCTGTGCTAACCAGGCTCGAAACGGTTCTGCTTTTGGCGAGGGAATGGATTGGACGATACGGAGGAGCTGCTCCGTGTCTGCCACATCGGTATTGTAGCGTTTTCCATCCTTGGGCGACTTCATTTTCAGTTGCTGACAATTTGTCAGCAACTGATCTGCGCCTTCTTCTTTCAAACGCTGCTTCAGTTTCGCCCAATAGTTACTTGCGCCGCGTTGGTCTGGCTGGTCGGTTAGAACAGCCACCACATCAACGATGGAAAAGTACCATTCTTCCTTTTCCTCGTCCCACGCAGTACGAATGCGCTTGTCCTCGAATAGCTGGATCTTATCGTTCTGTGCCATTCTGTTCACCTCACTCCTGCAACAATTCTCTCAGCAATCCCTGGCAGCCCTCCAGCACATCCCGCCAAGTCGACTCGAAGTCCTCGGTGTACCACGGGTCGGCAACATCGCGGGGGTGGTCGGTATAGTCCATCAGGAGGTGCAGCTTGCCTGCAAAGTCGCCGCCGCAGATGCGGTGCATATTCCGCAGGTTCGCGCCGTCCATGCCGATCAGCAGGTCGTACTTGTCGTAGTCCTGATTGGTGAGCTGCCGCGCCACATGGCCGTCGCAGGAGATCCCGTGCTCCGCCAGCTTGCGCCGTGCCGGAGGATAGACCGGGTTGCCGATCTCCTCCCGGCTGGTGGCCGCTGACTCGATATGGAATTGTGACGCCAGCCCAGCCTTCTTCACCAAGTCCTTCATCACGAACTCGGCCATGGGGCTACGGCAGATATTGCCATGGCAGATAAACAGGATATTCTTCATACTGGTTCTTCTCCGAAAACGCATCATTTTCTACAGTATAGCAGGTATCCACGCTTTCGCCAAGAGCAATTTCCAAATGCGCGGAGGATGCGATCATCCGAAGCAGCTCCGTTTTGGATAAACCGCTTTCGGCGGCCTTCCGAATGTACCAACACCTCTCGGCCATGGTCAATCCGGCCTCCATGATGACCACATTTTGTGTCCAGTTCAGACGCATTGCCGCTGCCAGCAACTCCGGCGTATCGCCGTACATCCGGTAGAAGTCCCGCATCCGGCGCACATTGCGGGGAGAAAAGCCATCGGCTGCGGGATAGGCGGCTTGCAGGTATTCCGACGCCGCGACAGCGGCGCCTTTTTCGCCCCTGCCGCTGAGCACTCTGCCAATCTCGCAGTACAGCTCCATCTGCGGGAGCTGCGCTGCCATGAGCGCGTCCAGTGCGGCAAACATGGCGGTGTAGTCTGTTGGCTTGCGGATATTCATGGGCTTTCTCCTTTCCGGCGCGGTGCGCCTGATCAACGCTCAAAGCAGAGAAAAGCACGGCGGCTTCACCGTGTTTTTCTCTGCTTTGACCTGTTTCAGATGACTCGCACGATCTGCTCCCACAGCAGGATGTGCTTTTCGTCAATGGCTTTGTTGTCATGATAGTGGCCGAACAGCCAGTAGTGATATTTTGCTCTCTTTTGTACATCTTGTAGGAAGTCCGTGAGTCGGTCCGCCTCGTTGTGGCGGCTCCCCATGAGGGCGATGCTGGTTGGGGCGCAGTGGGTGATGATGTAGTCCACCTGCCAGCCGACCGCGTCAAGGCTTCGCCGCGCCTCGGCATATTCCTCATCGGAGGGAAGCTCCTGCGCCCACCACGAGATGTGGTTGACGCGGTATCTCGCTCTGGGCTTGCGCTGGAGCATCATGAGACTTCGCTCAAAATCCGGGGCATCCGGCTCCAGAATCCCATCCTCGATGTCATGGCTTTTTGCGCCACCCATGGTAAAGAAGCGGCAGCCATCCAGCTCGAAGATCTGACCGCGCATCAGGTGCAGAATATGGGGACGAATACGGTGTACCTTACCGCCGTGCCACTCCACCGCTGGATATCGTTCCAGCGCGTCATAGTTTTCATGGTTGCCGCAGACGAATACCAGCGTGAAGGGCAGGCGTTCCAGCCAGTCCAGCGTTTCATCGTCGCGGCTGTCGCCGAACCAAACGCCCCCGAAGTCTCCGGTGATGATGACCGTGTCATCCTTCGTCATGTTAGCTTGTTCCGGGAAGTATTCCGATTGGAAACGCCGGAAGTTTCCGTGACAGTCGCCAGTCACATAAATCATGCGAATTTCCTCCTCTTGGGTTGGTCTACGGTCTGTTCGATTTCTACGCCGTTGCGGAAGGTGACCTTGATGCGGCTGTCCGCCAGAACCGTAACCTTTTCCAACATCTGATAGACCACACCATCGTCCCAATCCGTGATTCCCATGGTCACCGCGGTCATTGCCGAGGCTGCCGCATGGATACGGCGGCCGATCTGCTCCTGCTCCTGCCGGATACTGAGGATAGCGGCCTTTCGGCGTTTCAGTTCCTCCATTGTGGTGGAGATGGCACGGAAACGCTCGGCGTATTCGTCCACGTCACCATTTGCCGCCTCTGCCAGAAGCATATCGAACTGTTTGCCCAACTCCGTGACCGCTCGGTCAATGTCTCCGAGGCTCATGTTCTCACCGGGGACCGGAGCCAATTCCTGCTCCATCGCATCCACAAGCTGGTCCGCCAGCACCTTGCGCCCCGACATGGAGGCGTTGATGGCTGCCAGCACCGCCTGCTGGAGCGGCGCTTCGTCCAGCGTCGGAGATTCTTTGCAGTATTTCTTGCCATAATCCAAGCGGCTGCTGCAGCGCCATACGGCACGTTTCTCACCGTGCTGCGTCCACACCACTCTGCGGTATGCCGTGCCGCACTCACCGCAGAACAGCAGACCGCTGAGCGCGTACTTGCCGCTGTAGCGGCTCATACCTGTGGGGGCGCTCTTTTTCGTGCCGCCGGTCTGAGCCCGACGCCGCGCCAGCTCCATCTGCACGGCATCGAACTGTTCCCGAGAGATGATGGCCTCATGGTGATTCTGAATCAAATACATAGGCAGCTGTCCGGTATTACGGATGACCTGCTTGCTGATGCAGTCCCGAATGAAGGTCTTCTGGAGCAGGACGTCACCGCAGTATTTTTCATCAGAGAGGATCGTCCGCAGATTGGAGGTTGTCCATTCCGTCGTTCCTGCCGTATTCTTAAATCCTCCTGCTTCCAAGATTTCCTTGATATTGCGCAGCGTCTGACCGGATAGGTACAGCTCGTAAATCTTTCGAACAGTCTCCGCCTGCTCTGCGTTGACCACCATCTCTCCGTCAGGCCCTTTTTCGTACCCCAGCAGGGTCTTATACTGGATGTTTGCCTTTCCCGTCCGCATCGCCTGATGCTTGCCCCATTTGACGCGGGAGGATATCCCTTCGCTTTCGGACTGTGCGAAGGCACCGTGGATGGTGATGAGGAATTCGCTTTCCGGGTAGATAGAATTGATGTTCTGCTCCTCGAAGATGACCGGGATGCCCATGCTGCGCAGCTCGCGGGTATAACTCAGGGTGTCCACGGTGTTGCGGGCGAAGCGGGATACCGATTTTGCAAGGATCATGTCGATCTTGCCCTTCCTGCACTGGCGGATCATTCGGAGAAAATCCTTGCGCTTGCAGGCGGAGGTACCGGTGATACCCTCATCCGCGAAGATATCCGCCATCGTCCAGTTGGGATTTGCCATGATCTTTTCCGTGTAGTAGTCTCTCTGGTTCTCATAACTGTTAAGCTGCTCATCTTTTTTCGTAGACACACGGCAGTATGCAGCTACCCGAAGATTTTTCTTCTTTTTCTGGTCTTGAAGTGTTTCTTCCTTTGCAGGAATGATAATGACCTTCGGTTCAGGGCGGGTCTGCGTCATGCTTGATCACGCTCCTCCAAGACTTGGTTGTTTTTCAGAACGACGCGCACATTATCACCGCAACACTTGATTTTGCGAACTCCCTGCTTTAAAAGGTTTGCATCCAAATCCCGCAGCTTTGTTTGCTTCCCGAAGATGCTGCGGAGCCGGTGGGCTTCGTATTCCTCCATCTCGACGCTCACAAGGGTCAGTACCGCCAACTCCATTGCCTTTTGGCGCGCGATTTCTTCATCCACAGGAGGTGTCTGCAGCAGCTTGTCCAGTTCCAGCCGGCGTTGCCTGATGTCTTCCGTGGTGGGAACACCGGATGATTCTATCTTGATGAGCTGCGGATCATCGACCACCTGATTCAGTATCTTGAGGACTTTTCGTGCTACGCTGTCGGGTACGATGCCGCCGCACAGCCTGCGCAGTTCTTTCTGCGCTGGTGTCTGCTTATACTCAGGGCGCATCTCTTTTCTGCGTTCCTGGGCAGCGTGGAACTGCTCCGTCGGGATGAGCGCGGGGAAATGCTTTTCACCGATGTATCGGTCATCCTCCAGAATTCGTGCTACCATATTTTTGTTCCACGGCTTGTCCCCGTCATATGGAACATCCTCCGTCTGAAGCCGTTCGGCAAGCTGTTTGAAGGAGGCTCCGGCGAGGTATTGCAGGTAGATGCTCCGTACCGTTTCCGCCTCCTGCGGCTGCGGCACGATCTCACCAAACTCCATCTTGTAGCCGAATGGCTGTTTTCGATTTCCCATTATCTTTGCGTCCTTTCTATTTTTTCTGTGACCTCCAGTCCGTTGAGAAGCCGGAAGCACAGTTTTTCATTGTCCACGACCTCGATTTTCTCGACCAGGTCGCTGAATAGTTGCTCATCGAAGGCGTCCAGCCAGTCCGGCCCGCTTTCAAGAACATCCAGCAGATCCTGTGTTTGCTGAATGGTGTGGTCCTCCTCAGATCGCAGGATGCGTTCCTTTTGGAGTTTCAGTTCCCGGCGGCGTTCCGCAAGCAGATTGCTGCGGGATATAAAAATGTCAGGATTGACGCTGCCCTGCTGCTTGAGCTGGGTCAGAAGTCGTTCCTGACTGGCAATATCTGATATTTGTTTGTTGATCTCCACGATGTTTTCGCTCCAGAGGAGACTGCCGGTTCTGGCAGCATATAGGTCAGAGATGAATTGAGTGAGAATATCTGCTCCATAGTGTTTGAGTTTGTAATACAGACGAAGGAACGCGCTTTTTAGCTGTTCCTCCGGAACTTGCGTATTGGGACAGGCCGCCGCTGACTTATCATGTTTGCGGCATACCCAATATGATATACTTTTACAGTTTTTCAGTTTGCAGAGGGAACCGCAATTTCCGCAGGTCACTTTGCGAGTGAATGCTTTTTCAATTTGTGCATCAGACTGTATACCGGCATTTTTCCGCTTCAGCAGTTTTTGTGTTTTACTGAAAACTTCTCGACTGATGATGGGAGGATGTGAATCTTTTACAAGTACCTGATCATATTTCCCATGGTTGAGTTTCTGCTGCCACGGTATATATTGTGTGGTGTATTTTTTCCGTGAAAGTGAATCGCCAACATACTTTTCATTTCGCAGGACATACAGGACGGTCGACGATTGCCAATATGGGGTTTTATCACGCGTTGAATGCCCCATAGCGGTAATTTCTTTTGCAATATCATCTGCACTGATTCCTGCAAGGTAACGTTCAAAAATATAGCGAATAACCGTTGCCTCGTCTTCGCGTACTTCCAAATGATCCTTGATCAACCGGTAACCGTATGGAGCCTTGCATGTAGAAAATCTTCCCTGTCGAATTCGGAACTGATAGCTCCACCGCATTCGTTCGGAGATGGCTTCGCTCTCCCGCTGAGCCAGCGCCGCGAACATGGCGATAAGGACTTCGCCGGATACCTGCGCGGTGTCGATGTTCTGTTCCTCGAAGTAGACGCTGACGCCCAGCGCAGCCAATTCCCGCACCGCTTCCAGACTCTCTTTGGTATTGCGAGCAAAACGTGAGGAGGACTTCACAAGGATGCGGTCAATACGCCCTTTCCGGCAGTCCTCCATCATCCGCAGGAAGTCATCTCGCTTGTCTATGGATGTGCCGGTGATGCCCTGGTCGGCGTATATGTCCGCCAGCTCCCAATCAGGGTTATCTGTGATGAGTTTGGAGAAGTAGGCATTCTGCGCGGTAAAGGAGTGCTTCTGATCCTCGGAGTTGGAGCTGACGCGGGCATACGCCGCCACGCGGAGTTTTCGCGCGGTTTCCTGATTGGCTGCCGGGATCGTAATGACCCGCGGAGCCATGGCCAGAGAACCGTTGGTTTTCTCCTTACCGCTCATTTGTTGTCACCTCCTGTCAGCAACACACAATACCATGAAGCATCCGCAATAGCTATACCTAAAAGCGAAGAAATCAAAGAGAAATAATGATGTCCGCGCCAAGCTGCACCATCAGACGCGCGGCGATCTTTTTAGCCTCGCTGCCGCTGACCAGTCCCTGCTCCCGCAGACCGCGGAGCAGGGTGACGATGCCGAGATAATCTGCGTTTGGATTCATTCGAAACCCTCCTTTTTGATTTTGGTAATGAAAACACCCAGGCCCATTTGTCAAATGGGCTTGGGTGTTCTCACTACACGCTATTCTTCTATCCGGTAATCGCGCCTTACATAATAATTGTCAATCTCGAAAAGAGAGTGCCATCTCAGTTGAGTTAAGACTTTCCGCTCGCATTGTTCTCCAGCGATGCTATCTTGCTGTACCCCTGTTTAATGATCCGTTCCATCGCCTCTGAAAAAATAGCATTGCGCTCACTATCTTCCACACTGCTATAACGTCCTGTTTTTGCGCAATACTCACTCAGCTCACTTTTCAGGTTCTCTGCCGAATTCCGATAAGCACCTTTCTTATCCGCGCACTTAAAAAGGGCAAGCGTACCTGAAGCCACCGTTGTCAATGCAGTAATGAAAGCGATAAGCTTGGCATTCACCTCTGCCTTGCAGGTAAAGTAAGTGGCAGCAGCAGGCAGAATGATGCCCAGAAAGGAAAGGACACTCCACGCGAATTTATAGAAAGCAGCCTTGTTGATATAGTACGCAAGGCTTGAATACGCACGCAATCTAAGGGTTCGGTCTTCAATAGCGTCAAAAAGGAAACTGTAGCTTTCCAACTCTTTGCGGCCAAATGAAATCTTTACGCCATTGTCCGGCGTGGCCGACTCGGTCTTTTCTTCCACTTCAGCACACCTCTTTCTATACTTGATGGCTACATCTTTTGGATTCTGCTTTCTGCGTTCCCTTGCTGCCTCGCAACAGAGTCATCTGCGCACATCGTGCAGACAACACCTCGTCAAAAATATAGGATATTGTATCACATTTGACAGGAAAAGGAAACTTCAAGGCCTGTCATTAAAATCGAAAAGTTACGGTAATGAATGATATCGTTTCTTTAGCTTCGGTGATGCGATATTCACTTTTTATACCACGATTTCGACGCTGAAAACATCCTCGATCGGTATCTCTCTCCGGTCCGTCATTTGGATCATCCCAGCGACCGTGTCGATCCGCTTGACCTCGCCGGTGACGGTCTGGTAGCTGCCGCCGCTCTTTCGCTCATCCGGCACGAAGTAGGTGATGGACACTGTTGGCCTGCCGGGGAGCAGTTTTTGAAGATGCTGCAGCGCTGCGTCGACGCGCGTGATCTCGCTCTCATCAAGCTCGATGCGCCGGTCCGTCAGCCGCCCCGTTTCCGCGATGGCGGCGTGATGGCCGGTGAGGGCGGCGAAGGGTGAAAACTGCGCCGCGCGGTCATAGAGAGACATCCGCGGATGGTTCTGCGAGGTCGGATGCGGGAGGTCAATGATATCGTCGTATTTGCCGCTCATGCCTTGTGCCCTCCGATCTGGCCGTTGCGCTCTCGGGCGGTCGCGCCGTCTAAATAGCTCCCACCGTTCAAAATGGCGTTCTTGCCGAACTTCTTCTTGATGCCCAGCATCGCTTCCTGTATTTTGCGCTCGCGTTCCAATCTGATTTCCTCGTCCTTGTGCTGCTGTTCCTGCGCCGCGATATCGTCGAACAGGTTGAACTGCACTGGCGTTTCCACTTCCCGCGGAACATCGTCCTCGCTTACGATCTTGTTCGCTGTGATGGTGATCCTGCGGACGGACAGCTTGGGGTTGACCTTTTCGTCATAAATGCTGAGAACGGCATCCATGATGCTGCGCGCAGAGGACGTCTTGCGTGGTAAATTCGCTGTACTGTGTGCATGCTTGGGGATTTTCCTGCCGTAGCGGTCCGTCACGATCTCACCGTGATAGCTGCCGCCTGCGGTATTTTCAATGTCGTAGCCGACCGTCAGCGTAAGCTGGTCGGTCACGAGGCGTTTTTCAAGCAGGTCCATTGCGACGGCCTCTGCCATTTCGCGCACGACGAGGCGCGCTTTATCGTAAGGATACGGACACTGCAAAACCTGCCCGGAGCAGATGCTGTTTGTCTCCGGCCGGTACGCTTTGATGTCTTCCATCCGGCATGGTTCCCAGCCCCATGCATGGTCGATGAGCAGCTCTGCGTTGATGCCGAACATCTGGTAGAGCAGCTCTTCGTTGTAGTATTCGCTCGGCTTGCCGATGGAGCATTTTGCAATGTCGCCCATGGTGTAGATACCGATGGCCTCGAGCTTTTTGGCGTAACCCCTTCCGACGCGCCAAAAGTCCGTCAGCGGACGGTGCGCCCAGAGTTGCCTGCGGTAGCTCATTTCGTCAAGCTCCGCGATGCGGACGCCATTTTCATCCGGCGCGACGTGCTTCGCCATGATGTCCATGGCGACCTTACAGAGGTAGAGATTTGTTCCGACGCCCGCCGTGGCCGTGATGCCCGTGGTGCGCAGCACATCGAGGATCATGGTCTTTGCCAACTCGCGGGCGGTCATGTGATATGTCTCGAGGTAGCTGGTCACGTCCATCATCACTTCATCGATGGAGTAGACGTGGATGTCCTCGGGTGCGATGTATTTGAGATAGACATTGTAGATCTGCGTGCTGATCTGAATGTATTTCGCCATCTGCGGCGGCGCGACAAGATAGCCCACCGCGCGCGACGGGTCAGCTGCCAGCTCATTAGCGTCGCAGCTCTTTTCAAAAAGATTGCCGCCTGCTTTGCGCCTACGTTCGGCGTTGACTTCCTTGACGCGCTCGACCACTTCAAAGAGCCGTGCTCTGCCGGAAATACCGTATGCCTTCAGAGAAGGCGATACCGCGAGACAAATGGTTTTCTCCGTGCGGCTGAGGTCTGCCACCACAAGGTTTGTCGTCATCGGGTCAAGGCCACGCTCCATGCATTCGACGGACGCGTAATACGATTTTAAGTCAATTGCAATATATGTCCGCCGCATGGTGCACCTCCTCGCTCTTAGTGTCTACCAGTATAGCATAACGCTATAAATCGAACAACTGTTTGTATAAAACTTTTGCAAGGAATCTTGTGGAAACAGTCAGTTTCAAAAGTGCGTACGTCATGCTACAATGGAACGCGTTTGTGATTGGAGGAGGAAGAATGTTCTATACGACAGAGGAGGCCGCGATCGTGTGCGGCTTTTTGGATTTATACCTAAACCGCGACAGCGTTGATCGCGCCGTGCGGGAGCAGAACCGGAGATTTCAGCGCAGCGCCGCGAGGGGTGACCTTCGGCGCGAGGATTACCGGTGGGCGGAAAAGGCGCTTGACTTCCTCCAGCCCTGCTGGTGGCAGTCGTATGAGGATCATAGAGCGCTGCAAAACGCGCTGCTGAAAACACATTTGCTGGCAGAAATGAAATAAGTTCAGAATACGGCGGTCAGGTATCCTGACCGCCGTATTTTCATTTGAATGCATGGGTCGCTCTGCTGTCTGTTGGCAGCATCTTACATTGCCCTGAATGGCAGAGCGGCCCTCGCCGTTTCTGAAATTTGTCGTTGCTCAGTCCTATTCGACACTACTTCCCGGACTGTCGGGCGGTTGAACGAACCG
>OGLS01000210.1_pt1 | contig 64766 bp, 40 predicted proteins | sample 1572881 | NCBI WGS metagenome assembly OGLS01 (sample SAMEA2582013, study PRJEB24529) | metagenome | biome: Human gut stool | place: China | collected 2011
AATGAAACGCAGCGTAGCAGCGCTACGCTAAGTGGAATGAGCGGACGCCAGAAGGAAAAAGGCGCAAGCAGATGGCGCAGGCGAATGCGGAAAATAGTACCACCACAAGGGAGGCTAACACCCATGAACATCCGCTGCTTCTGCTGCATGGGCGACAGCATCACCAGCGACCAGGTCAGCGGTATCGGCACGATGGTGGCGCATCGGCTGAACGCACAGGATGTACTGAATGCCGCCTGCGGGTACGCGACTTGCTCTGACTGGCACGAAGGCGATAGGAACATCACGCCTGTAACGCTCATCGAGCCGCCGAACACGAACACGGCGGACAACGTGCTGTCCAATCAGGTGCGGCGCGTTTTGCAGGCGCTTACGCCGAAGGGCAGCATCATCCGCTGGACGGTGGATGGCATCGAGTATGCGATTCCGGCGGAAATCGGTATCGGCACAGGCACACTGACCGCGCCGGACGTGATTTACATCGCCATCTCCACCAATGACGGCAATCAACCGGAAAATGCTCCGGCGGATGACTTTGCGGCAGTCTGTGAACTCCCCTACGCCGCCCTGACCCGCACGTCGATGGCATCTGCGCTGCTCTGGGCGGTGCGGACATTGCAGACCGTCTGCCCGAACGCGGCGATTTTCCTCGCCACGCCGCTGCAAACATACACCCCGCAGGCATGGATGGACGAGGCGCACGGGCTGCTCAAGCGCCGCGTCATCCAGAAAGTCGCGCAGAAAACGGGCGTGCACTGCATCGACAGCTTCTACGGAAGCGGCTTTGACCGCAGCGTTGCCCGCTCTCACGGTGAAGTCCACCCGGACGAGGAATGGAAAATTCGCATTGCTGACTTTGTGACAAAGGAAATCGAATCGACCCTGTATAAGGAGTAACCGATGGAGAATATCAAATGGCTGTGGGGCGTAATGGACAAGCGCTACCACAAGTGGCACATTCTTGGCCTCATCATCAGTGCCGTCACGTCGCTGATGCTGCTCATCAACCCCTACCTGACGATGCGCCTGATGGATGACGTCATTGTCGCGCAGAACCCCGAACCGCTCCTCGGCTTGCTGCTGGCGATGCTGATTGTCAAGGTTACGCGCGAAGGTCTGCGCTACCTGATGGTTGTCCTGCTGGAGCATTCCTCCCAGAACACGCTGATGAACCTGCGCATGCGGCTGTTCACGCGTCTGCAGTATCAGGACATGCGCTTTTTCGACATTCACCGCACGGGCGACCTGATGACGCGCCTGTCCGCCGACACGGACTGGTGCCGCCATTTTCTGGCATACATAGACTATGTGGCGGTAGACAGCATCGTCATGTTCGTGTCGTCGTCGATTTACCTGTTCTCGGTGAACTGGAAGCTCGCGCTGGCAATGGTCTGCGTCACGCCGCTGCTGATGATTATCACGAAAGTGTACTCCAAGGGCGCGCGGCGGATGTTCGTGGACATGCGCGACAAGATGAGCGACATGAACGCGAAGGCGCAGGAGAACATTGCGGCGAACCGCGTGGTGAAGGCGTTTGCGCGTGAGGAATACGAGGAGAACCGCTTCGACGAGCGTTCCCGCGCCTTCCGCGATGCGAATCTGGATATCAACAAGCGCTGGCTGTCCTTCTACCCCTTCATCGAGATTCTGGCGAACGCCATGACGCTGCTGACCGTCTTTTTCGGCGGCTACCTGATGATTACCGACGGCATGACGGCGGGCGAACTGACGATTTTCACCCAGCTGGCGTGGACACTGAGCGTCCCCATGCGGCAGCTGGGCAACCTGCTCAACGACTGGCAGCGCTTCATCACCTGCTCGAACAAGGTCATGGAGATTGAAGTCTCCCGCCCGGAGATTGTAGACAGCTCCTGCGCAGTGAATCACGACCACATCGAGGGTGCGATTTCCTTTGACCATGTGTCCTTCGCTTACGGCTCGCAGCCGGTGCTGTCCGACGTAACGTTCTCCGCCAAGCCGGGGCAGACCGTCGCCATCATGGGGCCGACCGGTTCCGGCAAAACGACGCTGATTCAGCTGCTCGCCCGCTGCTACGACGTGACCAGCGGCAGCATTTCCGTTGATGGCTGCAATGTGCGCAAGTGGAAGCTGCAGCAGCTCCGCGACGGCATCGGTACGGCAACGCAGGATGTTTTCCTCTTTTCCGACACGGTGGAAGGCAACATTGCTTTCGGCGACCAGACGCTGACGGAGGATGAAGTGCACGACTTCGCCCGCCGCGCGGCTGCGGACGACTTCATCAAGGGCTTGTCCGAGGGCTACGACACGATTATCGGCGAACGCGGCGTGGGGCTTTCCGGCGGGCAGAAGCAGCGCATTGCCTTGGCGCGCGCGCTGGCAGTCAAGCCCGGTATCCTCGTCATGGACGACACCACTTCCGCTGTCGATATGGAGACGGAGAAGTACATTCAGGCGCAGCTGCGTCAGCTCCCCTACGACTGCACGAAGCTGATTATCGCCCAGCGCATTTCCTCCGTCAAGGATGCTGACCTCATCCTGATTTTGAAGGACGGCGTCGTGACCGAGCGCGGCACGCATCAGGAGCTGCTGCGTCAGCGCGGCTACTACTACGAAACGTACTGCCTGCAAAACGGCATCACGCCCGACACCGCTCCGCAGGAGGTGATGTAACATGGCGCGCAACAAATTTGACGTAGACGAGCGCTTGGAAACCCCGTTTGACTTCCGGCACTTGAAGCGCGTGGGCGTTTACATCGGCAAGCACAAGTGGAAGATGCTGCTGGCGCTGTTTCTCTCCGCCTTGGCATCGGTAACGAGCCTCGCCGTGCCGAAAATCACCCAGACCGTCATGGACGTCGCTGTACCGCAGAAAAACGTTGACCTGCTGCTGAAGATGGCACTGGCGTTCATGGGCATCATCATCGTCGGCATCGTCTTCACGGTCATCCGCTCGCGCATCATGGCGTTCGTCAGTCAGCAGATCATCTACGACATCCGCAAAGACCTCTTCGCGCACCTGCAGCAGCTGCCCTTTGCCTACTACGATAGCCGTCCGGCGGGCAAAATCCTCGTGCGCGTCATCAATTACGTCAACAGCGTGTCGGATATTCTTTCCAACGGCATCATCAACTCGATTCTGGAAATCATCAATATCATCTTCATCGTCGTCTACATGTACACGACCGAGCCGACGCTGGCGACGATTGTTGTGGCGGGGCTGCCGATTTTCGTGGCGATTATCATCATCCTGAAGCCTCGTCAGCGCCGCGCGTGGCAGAATCAGTCGAACAAAAACAGCAACTACAACGCGTATCTGGCGGAATCCATTGACGGCGTGCGCGTGAGCGAACTGTTCGCGCGGCAGGATGTCAACTGCTCCATCATGCAGCGGCTGGCGACGGCGTGCCGCGCGGCGTGGCTGAAGGCGATTTACATCTCCAACAGCGTCTGGCTCTCTTCGGAAATCATCACCCAGATTGTTTTCACCCTCATGTACTACGCGGGCGTGTACTGGCTGGGCGGCGCGGTGGTCTCCTTCGGCGTGATTCTTGCCATGGGGCAGTACGTCAGCCGTTTCTGGCAGCCGATTACGAATCTGGCGAACATCTACAACAGTTTCGTGAACAACATGGCGTATCTGGAGCGCATCTTCGAGACGATGGATGAACCGGTCGTGATTGGCGACAAGCCGAATGCCGAGACGCTTCCTCCCATTACCGGCGCAGTTGATTACAACAGCATCACCTTCGGCTACGAGGAAGGGCAGACCGTCCTCAAGGATGTTGACCTGCACGTCAAGGCGGGCGAAAGCATTGCGCTTGTCGGCCCGACCGGCGCGGGCAAGTCCACCATCGTCAACCTGCTCTGCCGCTTCTACGACCTGCGCAGCGGTTCCATCACGCTGACGGATGAATCCGGCGTGAAGCACGACATTACCGACGTGACGCTGCACTCCCTGCGCTCGCAGATGGGCATCATGCTGCAGGATTCCTTCATCTTCTCCGGCACGATTCTGGACAACATCCGCTACGGCCGTCTGGACGCGACAGACGACGAGGTACGTCAGGCGGCGGCGGTTGTCCGCGCGGACGACTTCATCCGCGAAATGCCGCAGGGCTACAAAACGACCGTGAACGAACGCGGCGGCAGCCTTTCGCAGGGGCAGAAGCAGCTGATTGCTTTCGCGCGCACGCTGCTGAGCGACCCGCGCATCCTGATACTGGACGAGGCAACCTCCTCCATCGACACCAAGACGGAGAAGCTGCTGCAGGACGGCATTCAGGCGCTGCTGAAGGGACGCACGTCGTTCATCATTGCGCACCGTCTGTCCACCATCAAGAACTGCGACCGCATCCTGTACATCGGCAATCAGGGCATCATGGAAGCTGGCTCTCATGACGAATTGATGGCCAAGCGCGGCGCATACTACGAGCTGTACACCGCGCAGGCGCGCGACCAAGGCATAGGAGAATAAGGCGCGCACGGCGCTTCTGAGAATTGCATAGGGTCAAAAAGCGGGGTTGCGTGAAAAATGCGCAATCCCGCTTTTTATACTATTTCCAGATTCACCTGCGCCATCTGCTTGCGCCTTTTCCGTTCTGGCGTCCGGTCGTTCCATTTAGCGTAGCGCTGCTACGCTGCATTCCACTCCCGTTAGCCAGAGCGAAAAATTCGCGGCGCATCTTGGCGCATTCTCATTTGGAAATAGTATTATATTATTTTTCCGCCCCTAAAATTGCCTTAATATCCCCCAAATTCTCCGCAAAATACACTTTTTCCTGTTTTTCTTCCGTCGAAAGCCCCATTTCCACCATATGTCTCAGCAGCGCCTTCAGTCCGTCATAATACCCATTCAAATTATACAGCACACACGGGGCGTCTATCTGCTTCAGCGCCAGCTTCGACATCACTTCCGACACCTCTTCCAGCGTCCCCGTGCCGCCCGGAAACGCAATGAACGCATCCCCCAGTTCTATCATCTTCGTCCGGCGCTCCGGAATGTCCTTCGTCACAATCAGCTCCGTCAGCCCCTCCATCTGAAAGCTCTCGCTGATGAAAAACTCCGGCTCAACGCCCGTCACCTCCGCGCCAGCCGCCAGCGCACTGGCCGCCAGCGCGCCCATCAAGCCGGATTTCGACCCGCCATACACCAGCGCGTTGCCGCTTTCGCCAATCCAGCGTCCGAGTTCCTCCACCGCCTGCCGAAAAGACGTGTCGCTGCCTTCGTTCGCCCCCAGATAAACCGTAATATTCATGCGAAAGAATCCCCCTTTGCGTATTTCTTCTATCGAGTATAGCAGAATGAACACGGAAACGCAATCGGGGGATTTCCGCAAAAATGAGAATTTCCTCATGAATTTCTAATCATCCTTCGATGGATTTTCCATTCCGCTTGTGCTATCCTTATTCTTGTCAGAACGACAGGACGCGCCTACTTGGGCGCAGGAGGATAAGCACTATGATGGCTTTCATCGATTCGGTTTTCCATGTGATTGGTTCTTTCATCAGCATGGTGTTTGAGGCGATTGTCGCTGCTGTGCAGCTTGGGTTTAGTGTCTTAGGCGGTCTCTTGGGGCTGGTGGTGAATCTGGGGATGCTGCTGCTGGTTGTCGGGCTGGTGGCGCTGGTGATTACGCGCCGCAAGAACTACAAGCAGGCGAAGGCGGATGAACCGCGCGTCATCCACATGGACAACGGCGAAACCTTCAAGAGCTATTACAGCAAGTAATTCGCAAAAAAGCGCTTGTCCTTCCTCTGAAAGTGTGGTATAATCAGCGTTACCCTAAATTTTCGGAGGTTAAGAAGCAATGACGATTCTGTGGGACTGGAACGGCACGCTGCTCAGCGACGTACCGTTGGTGGTCAAAATCAACAATGAAGTTTTCGCGCGCCACGGCTATCGCCTGACAAGCGAGGAGGAATATCGGCGGATTTTCCGCTTCCCGGTCAAGGATTACTATACCGACATTGGCGTGACGGACGAGGATTTCCCGCTTGTGGCGAAGGAATGGAACGAAGGCTACGTCGCGAACTTCCATCTGGCGCAGCTGCACCAGACGGCGGCGGAGGCGGTTCACCGCTTCCACGACGCAGGCTTCCATCAGGCGATTATCTCCGCCAGTCAGGTGGATCAGCTGCGCGCGCAGGTCGTCAAGTTTCCAGAGCTGGATGGCATGTTCGACGACATTCTGGGGCTGGGCGACGTCTACGCGGTGTCAAAGGTGCAGCTGGCGAAGGATTACCTTTCGCGCAAGGGCTACGACCCGGCGGACACGGTGTTTCTGGGCGACACGAGCCACGACGCCGAGGTTGCCCGCGCCATCGGCTGCCGCTGTCTGCTGATTTCCGGCGGGCACCAGTGCGACGCGGTGCTGCGTCAGGTGCCGGGCGTTGAAGTGCTGCCGTCCCTGCGCGCGGCGGCGGATGTATTAGGAGCATAACAAATTATGGCGGATATCTTGCAGGTCAACACGGAGCTTCCGGCGGATTTCACCCCGACCGCGCCAAGCGGCTTGACGGACGAGGAGGCGGCTTCCCGCAAGCCGAACATCTCCCACCACCGCCCCGACAAATCCACCGCGCAGATTCTGGCGGAAAATCTCTTCACGCCCTTCAACGGGCTGAATGTGGCGCTGGCGGTTTGTCTGGCGCTGGTGGGCAGCTGGCGGAACATGCTGTTTCTGGGTGTCGTGGTGTCGAACACGCTGATTGGCACGGTGCAGGAGCTTCGCGCGCGCAAGACCATCCGCAAGTTGTCCCTGCTGAACGCCCCGACTGCGCACGTTCTGCGCAACGGGCAGGAAAAGACCTGCGCGCCGGATGCGCTTGTCGCGGGCGATCTGGTGATTCTCCGTGCGGGCGACCAAGTGATGGCGGATGCCGTCGTCACCAGCGGGCAGGGTGCGGCGAACGAATCCCTGCTGACGGGGGAAAGCACGCCCATGCGCAAGCAGCCGGGCGATTTTCTTCTGTCCGGCAGCTATATTTTAGAAGGAACCTTCACCGCACAGCTGGTTTATGTGGGCGACGAAAGCTATGCCGCCCGCCTGACGCGTTCCGCGAAGGAGATTCGCCGTCCGAAATCGGTGCTGATGACGGAGGTCAACCGCCTGATTCGCATCGTCAGCGCGGCGCTGATTCCGATTGGGCTGCTTTTGTTCTGCAAGCAGTTCTTCCTCCAGCACCTTCCGCTGACAACGGCTGTCCCGACGTCCGTCGCCGCCATGATCGGCATGATTCCCGAAGGGCTGATTCTGCTGATTTCGGTCGCCTTGGCGGTTGGCGTAATCAAGCTTGGCAAGCGAAACACCCTTGTGCAGGAGCTGTACGGCATTGAGACGCTCTCCCGCGCGGATGTGCTGTGTCTGGACAAAACCGGTACGATTACAACGGGCAAGATGACATTGGATTCGCTGCTGCCCCTTTCGGGGGACGAGGGCGCCATGCGGACACAATTGGGGCGCTTCCTGTCCAGCATGGACGAGCGTTCCGGCACGCTGGATGCCCTCCGTGCGGAAATCCCCGATGTGCAGGGCGAAAAGCCCGTGGCTGTCCTGCCATTTTCCTCCGAACGGAAAAAGTCCGCCGTATCTTTTGCGGATGGTACGACGCTGATTTTAGGCGCACCGACGTTTGTGCTGGATGACGCGCATCTTGTGCCGATTCGCAAAACGCTTTCGGATTGCGCCGGGCGCGGCTTGCGCGTGCTGGTTTTGGCAGAAGCGGACGGCTGCGTCACCGAAACTGACGCGCCCGCCGTCACCCGCGTGATTGGCCTGTGCCTGCTGACCGACGAGATTCGCCCCGCGGCGCAGGAGACGCTGCATTACTTCCATACGCAGGGCGTTGCGCTGAAAATTATCAGCGGCGACGACGAAAAGACGGTCGCGGCGATTGCCCGCAAGGTGGGCTTGTCGGGCGGCGCGGTGGATGCCTCCACCTTATCGGACGACGAACTCCCCGATGCTTGCGAGCGCTACGCCGTATTCGGGCGCGTGACCCCGACGCGGAAAAAGGCGCTGGTCGAGGCGCTCAAGGCGAAAGGGCATCACGTTGCCATGACGGGCGACGGCGTGAACGACATTCCCGCACTCAAGGCGGCGGACTGCTCCATTGCCATGGCGGGCGGCGCGGATGCCACAAAACAGGCGGCGCAGTTGACGCTCCTGGACGCGAATTTCGCGAACATGCCGCTGATTGTCGCGGAGGGGCGGCGTGTCGTTGGCAACATCACGCGCGCGGCGTCGCTCTTCCTCGTCAAAACGCTGTATTCCTTCGCCTTGGCGCTGCTGACGCTGCTTTTCCCGGTCGAATACCCCTTCCAGCCGATTCAGCTGACGCTCATTTCCTCGCTGACAATTGGTCTTCCGGCGTTCCTGCTGACGCTCGAACCGAATCAGGACCGCATACAGGGCAGTTTCCTGCGCACGGTGCTGACGCGGGCGATTCCCGGCGCGGCGGCGGTGTGCGTCTGCGCCATGGCGGCAATGGCAGGCGTGAATTTCGGCTGGGATATGGCGGACTGCAAGACGCTGGCGGCGCTGTGCGCGGGCGCGGTCGGGCTGATGATGCTCTATTCCGTCTCCGTCCCGCTGACGAAGCTGCGCGCGGCGGTGTGCACCGTCATGACCGCCGGATTCGTGCTGGCGGTGTGCTATTTCAAGCAGATTTTCTATTTTGAGCACCTGACGCTGGCGCAGTATGGCGCGCTGGCAGGGCTGATTGTCCTTGCCGCGCTGGTGATGACGGCGGTTTCGTGGGCGGCGAAGCGACTGCCGGAGAAAAAAGGATAATAGCAAGAAGGACGAGGCGGGAATGCTTCGTCCTTCTTTGTGTTATACTATTTCCAGATGAAAATGCACCATGATGCGCGGCGCGTTCAATCATCCTTTCGATTGGGCAGCACCGCTTTTTCTGTATGCGGAGGGCGACATGCCCTCATATTGCTGGAAAACCCGGTTGAAGGTCGCAATGCTGCCGAAGCCCGACTGCCCCGCAATGGATGTAATCGAATCATCCGTCCGTTCCAGAAGCTGCTTGCAGAGCGTCAGCCGCTGGCGGGTCAGGAATTCGTGGAACGATATGCCCAAGCAGTCGTAGAAAAGGCGCTCGAAGTGGTAGCGGCTGTACCCGCTTTTATCCGCCATGTTCTGCGGGGTCAAATCCTCTGCGCAGTGCGCCATCACATAGTCGCGAATATCGACGAAGAGCATCTGCGTCTGCTCCTTGTGGCGGACACGGCGGTTCAGTTCTGTGCCGTGTTCCTGCGCGTGGCGGCGGAGCAGGTCAATGAGCATCCGGCTCAATTCCAGCCGCGCGACCGTTAATCCAAAGCGATCCCGCGCCACCCCAGCCTCGGCCGCAGCGGTCTTTACGCGCTGCTCAATTTCGGGCGCGCTGCCCTTGCGAATCACCACGCACGGCTGGAGGGCTTCTTCTGCCGCCAGCAGACCGTCGATAATGAACAGGCGCTCGCGGTCAAGGAGGAAGTAATAGCGGTGGCCGGTCGGGGGTGTGTGGATTTCGTGGACGACGCCGGAGGGGATAACCATGATATCGCCCGGATGAAGAAGATAGCGCTCGTTTTCGACGATAACAGTGAGGTTCTCGGCGATAACCATGATGACCTCATAGGACATATGCCAATGCGGGAGGTAATCGCAGGTTTGGGTGTTATCGTAGAAACGGATGCCCTGACTGCGGTCTTCGCCGAATTCTTCCTTTTGGCGCATGTACCACATGTTGCTCTTCACGGCGTTACGTCCTCCTTTCCGGCTTTTTGCTCGCCCCTTGACTTCTTCGGCGCGGGCGCGCCTTCAAGGTGCTGTTTTCTTCATCATAGCCGTTTCGGGCGGAAATGTCAATCACGGCAGGCGCGAAATTCCGATTTGAGATGCGGAATTCATCACTTTGGTTGAATTGTATAGAAAATCACAATCTATACTCGTTTCATCGGTACAAAAATCGCTAAAAATGAGAGATATTTCACTAAAAATGATTAGCGTCAAATGTGTAATCGGGCGATAATAAAGCCAGATGAACGATGTTCGTCGTTGCGCAATTCAAAGGGAAGGAAGGGATCCTTTTGCAATCTACCAAGGCGATTGTCCGCCGGGATTTGACCGGGCGTTCCACCATGCGGTGGGGAACGTACTTGAAGCGATACGGCACGCTATATCTGCTGCTGCTCGTGCCGCTGGCGTTCTTCATCATCTTCCGCTACGTTCCCATGTCCTACATTCTGCTGGCGTTCAAGAAGAACAACATTCTGAAAGCGCCGTGGCTGCTGGATTGGGCGAAAAACGGCGGCTGGGAATGGTTCATCAAGGCATTCAACGATAAGAACTTTATCGATGCGCTGAAGAACACCATCATCCTGAACCTGCTTGACCTCGTTATCGGCACGCCGATGCCCATCTTGATGGCGCTGCTGCTCAACGAGCTGGCGTTCCCGAAGTTCAAGCGCGTCGCACAGACCGTGCTGTACCTGCCGCACTTCCTGAGCTGGGTTATCATCTCCAGTCTGTCGCTGCGGCTGCTGGCAACCAACGATGGTCTGGTTAACCAGATATTCGGCACCAATATCGCCTTCTTAGGCACGGAGAACAACTGGCGCGCAACCTACATCGTGCTGGGCATCTGGAAGGAATGCGGCTGGAACACCATCATCTACCTCGCCGCGCTGACCGGCATCAGCCCGGAGCTGTACGAAGCGGCGGAAGTGGACGGTGCGAGCCGCCTGCGCAAAATCTGGCACATCACCCTGCCGGGCATCCGCTCCACCATCATCATCCTGCTGATTATGAACCTCGGCCGCATCCTCGGCAGCGAGTTCGACCGTCCGTTCACCCTGAGCAACCCGCTGGTTGAGGGCGCAAGCAAGACGATTTCCATCTTCGTCTACGAGCGCGGCATCAAGGGCAACCAGTTCGCCCTGTCCACAGCGGTCGGTCTGTTCCAGTCCGTCGTCTGCGTCATCTTCCTGCTTGCCTCGAACACGCTGGCGAAGAAGTTCGACGAGCCGGGCATCATGTAAGGAGGCTGCGATATGGCGACGACAACTACCTTCAACGGCAAAAAAGTCCATCAGGGCATGATCAAATCCCAAAAGACCCGCGTGGGCGACTTCATCATTGCCTTCATCATCTTTCTGACGATGATGATTTGCCTGCTGCCGATGGTCAACGTGCTGGCAAGCTCCCTGTCCTCCAGCGAACACCTGATTCGCAACGACGTGTTCCTCTGGCCCAAGGGCTGGAACTTTGAGGCGTACAAGACCATTTTGAGCGATAGCAAGTACACATGGTCGCTGGCGTGGACGGGCATCCTGACCGTCGGCTGCACAGTGCTGAGCCTTGTGCTGACCGTCTGCACCGCCTTCCCGCTGATTTACAAAAATCTGCGCGGCGGCAAGGTCATCAACTTCATCATCCTGTTCACGATGTACTTCAGCGCCGGCACGATTCCGGGCTACATCCTGCTGAACAACCTCAAGATGCTCAATACCCCGTGGGCGCTGATTCTGCCGAACTGCATCAGCGTGTTCAACGTCATCGTGCTGCGTTCGTTCTTCTACAGCGTGCCGGACAGCCTTCGCGAGGCGGCGGAAATCGACGGCGCAGGTCCGATCCGCACGCTGGTGACGGTGTATCTGCCGCTGTCCCTTCCCTCTCTGGCGACGCTGGCGCTGTTCTACGCCGTCGGCCGCTGGAACGGCTTCTCTGATGCGCTGATGTACCTGAAGTCCAGCAAGGCGGAAAAGTACTGGCCGATTCAGCTGCTGCTGTACAACATCATCAAGAACTCCACGCAGAGCGGCGAAATCGCCACGCAGGAAGGCTTCTTCAGCGCCGGCGTTTCCAAGACGATTCAGATGGCGTCCGTCATGTTTGCAACCGTGCCGATTCTGCTGGTGTACCCGTGGCTGCAGCGCTATTTCGTCACCGGCGTCACGATTGGCGCAGTCAAGGGCTGATGCCCTTGCGTGTGTTTCCAAATTCGCCCGGCAGCATTTTCAGCATCTTTTCTTGCACTTCCGCGTCTTCAAACCTCGATTTACCGCCAGTAAACCTTCGGTTTTCATCCTTGAATTGCAAGAAAATCTGCTCGAAACTGCGCCGGTCTCATTTTAGAAACACACGCTAACAACACCGTATTTCAGGGACGTGTGAGCCCTGCAAATAAAAAGGAGGAACCCCCTATGAAACGCATTGTGTCTCTGGTTCTTGCGCTCGCGATGGTGCTGTCTCTGTGCATCTTCACGACCGCATCCGCGGACAACGGCTTTGTGGACGGCAAATTCACCGAAACCCGCCACATCACCGTGGAAGTCTACAACCGTTACAATGACGGCGGCTCTGACCCGACCAGCAGCGTGTACGCGCAGTACATCAAGCAGGGCATGCTTGACAAGTACAACGTGGACGTTGAACTGGTGTCTGTCGGCCGCTGGACGGAAGTTGACGACCTGAACAACCTGCTCGCCACCGGCGACGCGCCCGACGTGTGCGTCACCTACTCCTACCCGACGATCCAGACCTTCGCGGGCATGGACGGCATCATCGACCTGAATCCGCTGCTGACCGAATACAAGGATCTGCTGCCGGATCTGTGGGCGCTGCTGGGCGACTACAACATCTACTACGATCAGGATCCGGAAACCGGCTCCGTGTGGGCGATTGAAGCGGTGCTGGCGGAATCCGCGCGCATCAACACCTTCATCCGCAAGGACTGGCTGGACAAGCTGGGTCTGGCGATCCCGACGACCGAAGCTGAATTCCACGATTGCCTCGTGGCGTTCCGTGACAACGCCGAGCTGCTGCTGGGCGCGGACGCGGCCAAGATGGTTCCCTTCTCCATCAGCACCGACATCGGCTGGCGCGCGGACCTGCTCAACGTCTCCAAGGTGCCGGAGGATGTGTCCGACGAAACGCTGTATGTCTACGGCTACGACGACCGTCACCTGCTCTACCCGAACTACAAGGAAGGCATCCGCGTGCTGAACCAGTGGTACAACGAAGGTCTGATTTGGAAGGACTTCGCGCTGTACACGGACGCAAGCGTTGAGGACGACATGATGAAGTCCGGCTTCGTCGGCGCTTTCATCCACAACTGGGATTACCCCTACCGCAATGGCGAAGACTCCATTCAGGCGAACCTGACCCGCGCTAACGGCGCAGACGCTGGCTTCATCGCTGTGGACTGCTTCCAGAACGACGCTGGCATCACCCGCAAGTATCTGGCTGACCGCATTGACCGCAAGGTGTTCTTCCCTGCGACCAACGACGAACCGCTGGCTTCCCTGCTGTACCTGAACTTCATCTCCTCTGAAGAAACCATCAAGTTCCTGCAGACCGGCAAGGAAGGCGTTACCTACAAGATGACCGACAACGGCGCGTATGAGATGCTCAACGCCACCGGCGAATGGATCATGAACTCCGGCATGAACATCGACCACACCATCACCGTCAACGGTCTGTATCTGGGCGATGCCACCGCGGCGACCAAAGCGCTGAGCTACCCCGGCGTGAATCCTGACTTCATCATCACCGCGAACACCTACGGCAAGCTGAACGGCCGCATTGTGAAGAAGTTCTCCTGCGGCGCAATCTCCGCGGAAGAAGACGTTGGCACTTCCCTGAACTCCAAGCGCGACGCTATGCTGACGCAGGCGGTTGTCGCGCCCGTTGACCAGTTCGACTCCGTGTACGACAAGGGCATGGCGGACTACCTCGCTTCCGGCGGTCAGAACATCATCGACGAACGCCGCGAAAAGCTGGAAGCCATCTACGGTGTCCATGTGGACTAATGCCTGACGTGCTTTGGCGCTGACAGCATAAAAACGCACCCCGCAAGGATTGAACTTGCGGGGTGTTTTCATGTGGATTTTTGCGGATTCTGATGGATGCTGTTCTCCGCTGCTTTGCTGCCTTGTCGCAAGGGAATTCGCCTCTGCGGGGGCGACAAAGGGACATGAAAACAGACGAATGTCTGCGGTCGCCCTCTTGATTCCTTCACCCGCACGCCCATGTTTCTCGTTTTTTATCGCAGTTCTTCCCGCATCCGCCCCGGCGTGGTATGAAACCGCTCCGCAAACATATGCCGGAACAGCTTGTAGTTCGTGAAGCCGTGCTTCTCCAAAATCTCATGCAGCGCCGCGTCCGTCGTCACTAAATCCTCATACACCTTCGACAGCCGATACTCGTTCAGGTAATTCAGGTACGTCACGCCTGTATTCTCCTTGAAGAAGCGGCAGAACGAATTCGGGTGCATGTGCAGCGTTGCCGCCGCATCCTTCAGGGCGATATCCTCCCGATAATGCGCCTCGGTGTACGCAATCACCGCTGACAGCCGCTGACGGTTCTTCTCGCGCCGGAAGATGCTGACTTCCGTCACCGGGCACGAAAACTCCTCGTACACCAGATAAGTGATTTCCAGCAGCAGACTCGCCATACGGATGTCCCTAAAGGGCGAATCGCTGCTGGCTGTATGCTGCATTTGCAGCAGCTTCTGTTTCACGCGCTCGATGGCCGCCATCATCGTCGGATTCGTCGTCGCCGCGTCCCAGATGAACTGGCGCGAACGCGTTTCCGGCGCGAAGTCCCCCAATTCCTCGGTCGGGATTCGCAGCAGGAGGGCGGTATTGCCGGACAGGCTGATGGTGGCGTGGAGAACGTAAGGGCTGATGCAGATGCACTGCCCAGCGTGAAGCTGCCAGCGGCGCTGCTCGGTCTCGACGGTCAGCTCGCCGCTGAGGATATAAATCAGCTCCAGCGCCTCATGCCAGTGCATAGGGACGTAGCTGCACGCGACTTCTGAGTACTCGTAGTGCGCGTGACCGGCAATGTTCAGCTGGAGGTTTTCGTAAGGGTGATGGCGCTGGTCATCCATGCGTGGGGCTTCCTTTCTGGCGAAATGCCGCTTTTCATCTGCTTGATTTCGGATTTTGGCGCAAAATCCGCCTTACCGCCATTGTAGCATAAGGCGAAACAGGATGCAAGAGGGGGAAAATCGGCGAATACGCTGGGAAAACAGGGAAAAAACAATTTTCAGGCAAATTCGGGCTTGACAAATGCATAGCAACATGGTATGATTCTTTCATCCGCAGAGGAAAGGAGTTACGCGCTATGAAGTTCGCCGCTACGATGATGAACATGATGATGCCCATGTGCATGTGCAACATGAGCATGTTTCGTCGTGCCGCGAATTCGATGCGCCATTCCGCCTGACGGATGGCTGGAGGATGAAAGCAATTCCTCCGGCAGAACCTACCACAATTGTTGGGGAGGCTGCATCGAAGAGATGCCGGCATCCCCTGTTTTTTTGCCCGGACGATTTCGGGAAAGGAAAGGCAAACGTCATGAGCAACGAAGCACCCCAGCAGACGCCTAAGCAGCCGGTTCAGCCACCCATGCAGATTGAGCTGCAGAACGTCAAGAAGGTCTACCCCGTAACCGGCGGCGAGGTCGTCGCGCTGGACAACATCAGCCTGAAGATTCGCAAGGGCGATATTTTCGGCATCATCGGTCTCTCCGGCGCAGGCAAGAGCACCCTCATCCGCTGCGTCAACCGCCTCGACACGCCCACAGAGGGCAAAATCCTCATTGACGGGCAGAACGTGCCGGACATGAACAAGCAGCAGCTTCGCCAGATGCGCCGCAAGGTCAGCATGATTTTCCAGCAGTTCAACCTGCTCATGCAGCAGACGGTCGCGAAGAACATCGCGTACCCGATGGAGTGCATCGGCGTGCCGCGCGCGAAAATCAACGCCCGTGTGAAGGAGCTGCTGGAAGTTGTCGGGCTGGAAAGCAAGGCAAAAGCATACCCCGCGCAGCTGTCCGGCGGTCAGCGCCAGCGCGTCGCCATCGCCCGCGCCCTCGCCAGCGACCCCGAAGTGCTGCTCTGCGACGAAGCAACCAGCGCCCTTGACCCCATGACGACGCAAGCCATCCTCCGCCTGCTGCAAAAAATCAACCGGGAGATGGGCATCACCATCGTCGTTATCACCCACGAAATGGCGGTCATCCGCCAAATCTGCACACACGTCGCGATTCTCGACGGCGGTGTGATTGCCGAAGAGGGCAGCGTCGACGATGTGTTCACCCACACCCGCAGCGAAGCAGGCAAGCGGCTGTTCGGCATCGTCGCGAGCGAAAATCACGAGCAAGTGCAGGAGAAACCTGCCATCCGCATCGTCTTCAACGGCGAAACAATCGCTGAGCCGATTGTCGCTGACCTCATCCTGCACCTCGGCGTGCCGCTGAGCATCCGCAGCGCGGACGTGCACACACTCAACGGCGCACAGTACGGGCAGCTGCTCATCAGCCGCCCCGACGACCCGATGGTCTGCCACCGGGCGATTGAATATCTGAAGGAACGCGGCTTGACGGTCGAGGAGGTGCGCGCATGAGCATGACGTGGGAACGGCTGGGTTCCATGCTGCTGGAGGAAACAGGCAATACCCTCCTGATGACCCTGCCCGCAACATTCTTTGCCTACCTGATTGGTCTGCCGCTGGGCGTCCTGCTGGTCATCACCCGCAAGGACGGCATTCTCCCGAAGCCGACACTGAACCGCATTATCGGCGTGATTGTCAACCTGCTCCGCTCCGTGCCCTTCATCATCCTGATGGTGATGCTCTTCCCCGCAACGCGCGCGATTCTCGGCCGCGGCACAGGCACGGTGTCCATCATCATCCCGCTGACGGTCAGCGCGTTCCCGTATGTGGCGCGCATGGTCGAGGGCAGCCTGCTGGAAGTGGACAACGGCGTGGTGGAAGCCGCACAGGCGATGGGTTCGACGACCTTCCAGATTGTGCGGAAGGTGCTGATTCCCGAAGCCATGCCGTCGCTGGTCAACGGCTTTGCGATCTGCATCACCACGATTCTGGGCTACACCGCGATGGCGGGCACGGCGGGCGGCGACGGCTTGGGCAAGGTTGCAATTACCTACGGCCTGAACAAGCGGCAGTACGACGTGATGTACGCCGCGAGCATCGTGCTGGTGCTGCTGGTGCAGTTCTTCCAGATGGGCGGCACTTGGCTCAGCCACGCGATTGACCACCGCCGCCGCAAATAAGTAAGGTAATTTCGCCCCTTGCAATTCCCTGATTCGCAGGAATTTCGCTTCTGCGGAGGCGGAGGAACAGCAAGCATTTCACCTTCGACAACCGACCATAAACATGGGAGTGCGCCGAAGGAGTCCAGAGGGCGATCGGAAAGCCCTCTGGAAGCAGCACGCGAGACCATCATGCAGAAGTTACCAATTCAATCGCGAAAAGGGTGTCGAGAGGGTCGAAGACCCTTCGCGGGTGCAGGGCAGAGCCCTGCCGGAGTCCAGAGGCAGAGCCTCTGGGGTCTCCCCATAAATCGTTTCATTCACCCGTATGGTGTTTGAATAAATAGGTTTCCCGAAAATGAAAGGAGTGCTTACAATGAAGAAGCTCTTTGCTCTGGCTCTGGCGCTGGTTCTGGCGCTGTCCCTGACGGTTGCGTCTGCGGACGAACTGAAGGTCATCCGTGTTGGTGCGACGGCTGCCCCGCACGCAGAGATTCTCGAATCCGAAGCGGTGACGGCAAAGCTGGCGGAACTGGGCTACAAGCTCGAAGTCGTTGTGTACGAAGGCTATGTGCTGGAGAATCCGGCGGTTGCTGACGGCACGGACGATGCGAACTATTTCCAGCACAAGCCCTACCTCGACTCCTACAACGAAACCGCTTCCGAGAGCGAACAGCTTGTGTCCGCGTTCACCGTGCATTACGAGCCCTTCGCCATCTACTCCAAGAAAGTGACCAGCCTTGCTGACCTGCAGGACGGCGCGCACATCGGTCTGCCGAACGACCCCTCCAACGAGACCCGTGCTCTGCTGCTGCTGGAGGCTGCTGGTCTGATCACCGTGCCGGAAGGAACGACCGCTGCGTCTGCCCTGACCAAGTACGACATCACCGCCGAGATGAACCCCCACGGCTATGTGTTCGACGAAGTGGCGGCTGAACTGCTTGCCCCCACCCTCGAAGACTACGACATTGCCGTCATCAACGGCAACTACGCGCTGGACGCTGGCCTGAAGCCCACTACGAACGGCCTGTTCGTCGAAGCGGCTGACTCTGAGTTCGCTACCCTGTACGCCAACATCGTCGCGGTTCGTCCCGCTGACCTTGATTCCGACTGGCTGAAGGCGCTGCACACCGCGCTGACTTCCAAGGAAGCCTACGACTACATGATCAACACCTACGAAGGCGGCGTTATCCCCACCTTCACCGTGGAGGACGCGGAGTAATTCGCGGATACCGCAAGACCGTCTGCAAGCACGCAGGCGGTCTTTTTTTCGTCAGCGGAAGTGGGAGTAGCGGAATTCGCATGAGCGATTTTCCCCGCAGGAAAAAAACCAGCACCGAGAGAAACAGCTTCTCCCGATGCTGGTCGGTTGGATTGGTTTGCGGGTGCTCCGACTTGGTTGCACTTCCCCTACCCTTGGGTTAAGCGGCTTTATCCCCTTCCAGTGTCTTTAGGGATTTCCTACTCTGAAAAAGCAAGCAGGTCAGCACCCCCATCAGCGCCAGCGCCGCATAAAAGCACGCCGCGCCGCTGCCTTCATCCCGTCCGAACAGCATTTCCAGCCACGGCAGCGGATTCCGCATCATCGGCCGAAACACCGCATCCACCAGCGCCCCGCCCAGCACATAGCCGACCGGAATCGTGAAGAATTGCAGCGCATTCCGCACCGCATACACCCTTCCCTGCATTCCTTCCGGGATGTTCAGCCGCATCAGCGCATCAAGATTCGCGCTCATGACGGGAATCAGCAGCCACCCCAGCGCAGCGCCCACGCACCATGTCGGCAGATTCCGCCCGAAGGCGAGCAGGAAGTTCTCCGTACCCATCGAGACGAGCAAACAGCCGCACACCACCCGCACGCGGCTTTTCGGCGCGGGGAGCAGGACGGCGAGCAGGCTGCCCATCAGCGTCGCCAGCGCGGTCACGGTGGAGAAGATGCCCATGGCATTCTCCCCGCCCCAGCTCCGCGAGAGCAGCAGCGACGGCAGCGCAGCTTCGTACATGGACGAGACGAGGTTAATCGCCGCGAGGTACAGCACGAGCGTCAGCAGCCCGGGCGCTTGTCGGAAGAACCGCAGCCCCTGACGGGTCGAATCAAGGAAGGATTCGTGCGGACTGCCAGTTTGCCGCTTCGGAATACGGATGAAGCACAGCAGCGCCGTGAACGCGACGGCGAATGTCGCCAAATCCGCGAACATGACTGCGCGCAGACCGCCAAGCGTCATCAGCGCCATTGCCAGCACAGGTGTCAGCAGCCCGGACAAGCTGGACGAGAGATACCGCAGTCCACCGACCCGCTGGTACTGCGATTTCGGCAGCAGCGCGGTCGTTGCGGCTTCGCTGGCGGGCTGCTGGAGCGTGTTCATCAAGCCGTTCAGCGCGTTAAGCAGGTACAAGTGCGTGATTTGCAGCCGCCTCGTTTGCAGCAGGACGAGCGCCGCGACGGTTGTGCACGCGGCAAGCGCATCGCTGACGAGCATCGTCCGGCGCGTATCGAGGCGGTCAACCAGCGCGCCGCAGAACAGGCTGAATACAACATACGGCGCGTAGCTGCTGACCGTCAGCAGCGCGGTGGACAGCGCCGACCCGCTCTGCTGATACGCCCAGATAACAAGCGCGTAGCTGGTCATGGCGCTGCCGAGCGACGAAAGCGCCTGCGTCGTGAACAGCAAAAGGAATGTGCGCAATTCGCGCAGAGACTCAAAAAACGAATGCAGTTTCATATAGCTTTGCTCCTTCATGCAGATAATCCGCATGGATGGAATGCCATTTTTAGATGAAAATGCCCCAAGATGCGCCGCGAATTTTTCATTCAGGCTAACGCGAATGAAACGCAGCGTAGCAGCGCTACGCTAAGTGGAATGAGCGGACGCATGAATGGAAAAGGCGCAAGCAGATGGGGCAGGTGAATCTAATACTATTTCCAGATAAGAATGCGCCAAGATGCGCCGCGAATTTTTCATTCTGGCTAACGTGAATGAAACGCAGCGTAGCAGCGCTACGCTAAGTGGAATGAACGGACGCCAGAGGGGAAAAGGCGCAAGCAGATGGCGCAGGTGAATCTGGAAATAGTATAAAAATGGCATACTGCGCAAAGCCGCAGGACGCTCCATGCAACGCCCTTACGACGCGCATGGAGCCAATGCAGTCATCAAAATCACGGTTTTCACCCCGCTTTTATGCGTTCAGTGTGTAGATGCGGCTGATTTCGCCGTCAATGTCACTCCGGCTGTCCAGATAGGTGCAGCCGTATTTTTCGTACACATTCGCGTGGTCGGTCGCGATATAGACGCGGTTTTCCCCATTCTGTCGGGCGATTTCCGCCAGTTCGTGCAGCAGCTTTCCGGCAATTCGCTGATGACGGTACGCGGGGAAGGTGTACACGAAGCCGCACCACGGGCGGAGTTCCGGTGCATCCACGCAGTCGCGGTCGGTCAGCGTCGCAAAGGCGGCGATTTGGTCGCCCGCCATCAGAAAGTAGCAGTCGCCCGCACCGAGGGTGTGATGGAACTGTTCCTTTTCGAGCAGCTCCGTCAGGAACTTCGCCGCGCCCCACTCGCAGGCGCGAAGCTGTGCGAGGAGTTGGGGCTGGTTAGGCGAAGTGAAGTAGGATGTCAGGTACATGGTGGATTTTCCTCCGATGGGTCAGCAGTGCTTGTGAATAAAGTCCGCGATGATTTGCAGCACGTCCTCCGTCCAGAAGGGGGCGCCGCCGTGGTTGACGCCTGCCAGCTCGATGTAATCCGCATCGGCACCATTCTGCGTCAGGCGTTCGTAGAGCGTCCGGCTATGCGCAACGTTGACCTGCGCGTCGCTGTCGCCATGGAGCAGGAGAATCGGCGGAACGGCGTGTCCGGGTGCGAGATAGGTTTGTGCGCTGGCTTCCGCGAGTTTTTCCGGATGTTCCTGCGGGCAGGACACGCCCAGCAAATCCGCAGTCGGGTGGAAAGTCGCGGGCATGTTTGCCGGAACGCCTTCTTTTGCGCAGAGGAACAAGTCGCTCGGCGCGGATTCCGCAATCACGCCGCGAATCGGGAAATTCAGCAGTTCCAACACATCCGCAATTCCCGCCGCCTGACGCAGCGCCGTCAGCAGCGCAATATGTCCGCCGGAGGAATTGCCCATGAGGAAGGTGCGCGCCATGTCGATATGGAACAGCTTTGCGAGTTGTTCTGCGATATAGTGGATGGCGCGGTGCACATCCTCTACCTGCGCGGGGAAAGGCGCGATTTTCGATTCGCGGTACTGCACGGATGCAACAGCGAATCCCCTTTCCGCAAGTTTTGCCAGTGCGGGGATGCCGTTGTACATTTCCTGCCGATACCACGCGCTGCCGGGGAGAAAGACAATCAGCGGCACGGTTTCGCCATCCTGCCATTGCGGGCGGTACGGGATGATGAGCTGCATTTCCCGCTGCGTTTCGCCGTAGGTGGCGTAGGCAACATCGGGGACGTACAGGTATTCGAGGGTATCGAGGGAGACGGTGCGGGTCTGGCGCATGAGGAGGATGGCTCCTTTCCTGCTATCGGGTCGCGCCCATTTGGCGCGACAATATGCGAGTAGTAGATAGAGCGGCTTGGGGGCGCTCCTGCGGGAGCGCGAAGTTACAACTGCTGCGCTGAAAGCGCTTCGCTGTTCAGCGTTCGTGGATTGGAGTTGGTCGCTTTTCTTCTACCGGTCACACGTCCAGCAGTTGGGGCGTTGCCCCAAACCCCACCAGAGGCGCCGCCTCTGGACTCCGCAAGGGGCATTGCCCCTTGACCCTTTTTTCGGCGCCCGGCTTGGTCGCTTTTCCCCTACTCCGCTTTTATGCGGCTTTAGGCGCGCGCCATCGCCCCATCCAAAATCTCCATTCCCTGTTCCTCCTGGAACTGATTCGTATACAGCTGATAATAATACCCCTGTTTCGCAATCAGCTGCTGATGCGTCCCATCTTCCGTAATCTTGCCATTCTGAATCACCAGAATCCGATCCGCCGAGCGAATCGTAGAGAGTCGATGCGCAATGATGAAGCTCGTCCGCCCCGCCAGCACCTTCTGAATCGCGTGCTGAATCAGCTGTTCCGTCTCCGTATCAACCGAGGACGTGGCTTCGTCCAGCACGAAAATAGACGGATTCGTCAGAATCGCGCGGGCAAAGGAAATCAGCTGCTTCTGCCCGGTGGAGAGACGGTTGCCGCCCTCGCCAACGTCCGCCTGATAGCCATCCTTCATGTTGCGGATGAAGGGTTCCGCGCCGACCATGCGGGCGGCTTCCGCCACTTCCTCGTCGGTGGCATCGGGGCGGCCGTAGCGGATATTATCCGCAACCGTGCCGGAGAAGAGATGCGGCGACTGCAGGACGTAGCCGAGGTTGGACTGAAGCCACAGCTGACTGCGCGTGCGGTAATCCGCGCCGTCGATGAGGATTTTGCCCTCCGTCGGCTCATAGAAGCGGCAGACGAGGTTGACGATGGTGGACTTGCCGCTGCCGGTTTCGCCGACAAGGGCAATGGTCTGCCCGTGCTGGATGTGCAGTTTGAAGTGCTCCAGCACCTTTTCGCCCTCTTTGTAGCGGAAGGTGACGTCCTCGAAGTCAATGTCGCCGATGAGCTTGGGCCAGTTTTCGGTCTTGGGGTGGAAATTGTCGCCGTATTGCGCCACCACTTCGGGAGAATCCACAATATCGGGTTCCGTTTCCAGCAGGCTGATGACGCGCTCCGCCGCCGCCTGTGCGGATTGCAGTTCCGCGAAGATGCGGGCAATATCGCGCACGGGCTGGAAGAAGCTGACGGTGTAGTTGATGAACATTGTCAGCGTGCCGACAGTCATGGCGACGCCGAAAACGTGCGTGCCGCCGATGACGCTGTTGCCGCCCTGCCAGAGCGCATACGCCGTCGCCAAAGAACCCAGCGACACGACGATGGGCAGAAAGAGGTTCGACAGCGTCGCCGCGCGAATGGACGCGGAACGCATGGAGGCGGAAACCGTCTCAAATTCCTGGATGTTCAGTTCTTCGCGCACAAGGGTTTTCGTCGTCTTTGCGCCGTTGATGCCCTCATTGAAGCCCGCGGTAATCTGGCTGTTGTTCTTGCGCACCTGACGATACGCCGCGAGAATCGCCTTCTGGAACTTCCAGCTGATGACGGCCAGCGGCGGCAGCACCAGCATGACGATCAGCCCCAGCCGCCAGTTGATGGTCAGCATCCGCACGGCGCAGGCAACCAGATACACCGCGCCCCAGCACAAGTCCACCAGCGACCAGCCGATGGTGTCCGCGAGGCGCTGCGTGTCGTTGGTCAGGCGGGACATGAGGTATCCTACGGGCATCCGGTCGTAATAGGAGAAGGGCAGTTCCTGCAGTTTCTGGAAGCCGAGCTTGCGAATCAGGTAGCACGTTCCGGTTTCGACAATGCCGCACTGCCGCAGAAAGCCGAAAATCGTCGCCACTTGCACTGCCGTCAGCAGCGCATACGCTACGACGAACCCAACCAGCCCAGCCGTGCTGTGGTTAGCAATGAACACATCAATCGCGTAGGCATTCATGTTCGGCATAATCACGTCGATGATTGCAGAAACCGCCATGAAAAGCACAACCGCAATCAAGTTCTTGTGGTACGGCTTTGCAACCTTGATGAGCTTGCGCCACAGGGAGAGATCAAATCGTTTGGTATAATCCTGTTCCTGAAAGGACTGCATATCAGTTCACCCCTTCCGCCGCCTTGGCCTGCGTCAGTTCTTCCTCCAAGGCGTTCTGGATGCTGTTGATGCGCTGGTACAGGCCCGGCTGGCTGCACAGCTCAGCGTGCGTGCCCTGCTGCGTAATCTGCCCGTTTTCCAGCACGAGGATGAGGTCAGCCTGCGAGAGCGTCGTCACGCGGTGGCTGATGATGAGGGTGGTCACGTCCTTCTGCTCGTGTCGGAGGGCAGCGCGAATCTGCGCGTCCGTCTCGGTATCCACGGCGGAAAGGGAGTCGTCAAAGATGAGGATGTTGTTGTCCTTGAGCAGCGTGCGCGCAATGGCGATTCGCTGCTTCTGTCCGCCGGAGAGTGTCACGCCGCGTTCGCCCACGACCGTCTCCCAGCCCTTATCCGCCTTGGCGATGAAGCCGGATGCGCTGGCGATATCCGCCGCGTGCTCAATGCGTTCCGCCTCCTGTTCCGGCGCGGTGATGCCCACGTTCTCCCGGATAGTCTTGGAGTACAGGAACGGCTCCTGCAGAATCAGGCCGACGTGTGCGCGCAGATATTTGCGGTCAATCTGCTGAATATCCACGCCGCCGATGGTGATTTTGCCGCTCGTGGGCGTATACAGCCGCTGCAGCAGGTACATCATGGTGGATTTGCCGCTGCCCGTGCCGCCCAGCACTGCCGCCGTCTTGCCCGCGGGGATGGTGAAGGACACGTCGCGCAGCACCGGCACGTTGTCATCCGGATAAGCGAAGGACACATGGTCAAACACAATATCGCCGTGCAGGTCGGGCTTCAAGGCGTTCGGCTCGTCCGGCTCGGCTTCCTCGTGCAGAATCGCCTGCACGCGTTTCATGGACACCATCGCCTTGCCCGCGTCGGACAGAGTGCGGCCCAGCTGGCGAATCGGGAAGAGCAGCATCCCCAGCGTGGAGGTGAAAACAATCAGCGTACCGACGGTAATCCAGCCGTTACAGGCGTAGATGATGCAGACCACCAGTGTCAACAGCGTCTGCGTCATGCTGATGGCGTCGCCGCCGCCCCAGTAGATGGCGAGCAGTTCATTCAGGCGGAGGTTCTTCTTGCGCAAATCGTTGTTCACGCGGTCAAACTTCTCCACCTCGCGCTCCTGCTGTCCGAAGGCGCGCACGACGCGGACGCCGGAAAGGTTCTCCTGCAAAACAGCGTTCAGCACACCGTCCGCTTCGTCCGCCACCTCGAAGGACTTATGCACCATTTTGAAGAACCACGTCGCGAAGCAGAACAAAGGCGGCACAAGAATCAGGCTGTAGAGCGTAATCGGCACGGAGCGCGGCAGCAGGATGCTCATGGCGATAACGACCATCAGCACCGTGTTGACAACTTCCATCACCTGAACCGCCAGAAAGCGGCGAATCGTATCCACGTCAGACGTGCAGCGCTGAATCAGCTCGCCCGCCTGCGCTTTAACGTGGTACGCAAACGGCAGGTGCTGCAAATGGCGGTAGAGGTCATTGCGCAGTTTTCGGGCGATATTTTCACTCGCAATCGCGGAGGAACGCCCCTTAATGAACGTGAACACGCCGTTGACGATGTTCATCAGGATGAGCGCCAGCGCGGGAATCCACAGATTTTGGCGGAGGAAATCGCGTCCGCCGAGGGCGTTAATCGGGTTCATGAGGAAATCCGGCATTGTGAACGGCTCGCTGCCCAGTATGCTGTCCACGATTTCGGAGAGCAGCAGCGGCGTTAAAAAGCCGATGATGACCATCATGATGGTCGCAATGAGTGCCCAGAGGAAATGCGTCCAGTTCTGCCCGATGAGGGAGAGCATTGCGCCGAACGGGGTCTGTTTCTTCTTTGGTTTCGTTGTGGTGCGCTGCGTAGGAAATCACTCCTTTCAAGAGAGACAAAGTGGTTGATGACTCATAACTGCCCATTGTATGCTTTTTTCGAAAAGGGTACGAAAAAAGCACCATCCGTCTGAATGCAAACGGCTGGTGCTGCACACAAAACGCATGGTAACAGGAAAAGAGCGTGGAATTTTCCTATTACGGGCGCATATGGGCAGAAAGAGCCGTCGCAGTCAGTCCATTGGCACGGGATACAAGGGTTAGAATCATCATGGTCATTGCGAGGGCCTCCTTTCTGCATAATTTTGATTTTGTTGTGCTTCTCGCAAGCACGCAAGAAACAGTGTAGTCGAAAGTCAAGGTTTTGTCAAGGGGCAAATGGCGGTTTTTTCAAATATTCATCCCATCTTGCGCAGGATTCCCGTTTTCCCAGTCCCAAACCGCCTTTTCAATCAAGTCGGCAGCATTGGCGCAGCCGTGTTCATTGCGCAGGGCCTCCCCGATACGCGCCGCGTTGCGCGTGTATTCCGGGTTGCTGATGAGTGCGCGCAGCCCCTCCGCCAGATTCTCTGCCGTCAGCTTATCGCGCGGAATCGCTTTCGGCCCGCACCCGGCAGCGTACACCCGCTCCGCCCAGAACGGCTGATCGCCCCCAAACGGCACGACGAGCGTCGGCAGCGCATGGCGCAGGCTGGTCGCGGTCGTCCCCGCGCCGCCGTGATGCACTGCCCCTGCCATATGCGGGAACAGCCAGTCATGCGGCACACTTTTCACATAGAAGATGTTCGCATCTTTTGTCTTTGCTTCCTGCTGACCCCAGCCCAGTGCCACCACCGCCCGCACGCCGGACAATTTCACCGCCTGCCGGATGATTTCCGCCAGTTCACCCATGTCGCCCGACACCATCGACCCAAAGCCGATGTACACCGGCTCGTCGCCCGCGCGCAGGAACTCCGCCAGCGCCGGGTCAGGCGTGTAGTCCACCGGGCGCTCATCCCACCAGAAACCGGACATGTGGATGTTGTCCGCCCAATCCTCCGGGCGCGGCACGAGCGTCGGGCTCATGGCGTAAATCACGGGCACTTGCTTGCCCTTCACGTCATAATCCGGTCTCAAGCGGACGCGGCGCTTCGCCATGTCGTTCTCCTTGCGCCAATCCGAGAGGTAGCGGTGCTCCAGCGCCGAAATCAGCAGATACCCGATGCGGTAGCTCAGCACATTCCACCACTTGCCGAGCTTGCGGAACGGCGCGGATGAAATTGGCATATCCTTGCACGGATCCATCGGGAAATACTGCGTCTGGATGCACGGAATATCGTACTTCTCCGCAATCGAATAGAACATCGACCCGAAGAATGTGCAGACGATGGCTTCCGCGCCCTCCGCGCAGTGCAGCAAATCATCCAGCAGCATCGGCGCAATATCGCGGATACCCTTCTCAAACTCCTTCAAGTACCGCACGCCCACCGCGTCCGGCTGGAGCAGCCGCCCCATCATATCCACCACGTCGCCGGAAATGGGATAGAAGGACATTCCCGCTTCCTCAATCATGCCCTGAAACGGCGCAAACGCCGCAATCGTCACCTCATGCCCCCGCTCGTGAAGCTCCCGTCCCAGCAGCATATACGGCCGCACGTCGCCCGTCGAGCCGAGCGTTATCATTGTGATTTTCATCATTACCTCCAATGATTTCGAGATAAGTTAAAGGTATACAAACTAAAAAACTAAAAATAAAATTCAAGTATGTAGAAGAAACCAAAAGCGCCATCAAGCGCGCTTGCTTCCCGTCGCACACGGGTCATACCACCCCACAGGAACTTTCACCCGGAAGCCCTCGAATGCACTTTCCGCATCCGCCTTCACCACGCAGTGCGGCGTATACACATGCCGCATCCCCTCCTGCATCCGTGCCATGCACCACTGCGCCAAGTCCACCGCCAGCGAATTTCCTTCCGCCAGCGGCACAAACGCATCCCGCCGCACCAAAAAGCACATTGGCGAAACCGCCGTGACATTGTAGCTGGTTCGGTTCATGCCGTGCCATCCGCCCGCTGAGACTGGCAAGCCGCGATTCCGCGACCGCACTGTGCCGTCCGGCAGAATGTCGTATCCGGCATGAAGCACCCGATTGCGCGCATCCGCCACCAGCGGCGTCACCGCGCACACATCCGGGCGCTGGGCGTACATCATCATCTCCCGCAAGCCGTCCGCATCAGGCTCCGCCGTGTCTCCCCACAGGAACAGCAGCATGTCCGCCGACGCATCCACCGCCAAGCGGTTCACATCCGCCGCGGACGCATCCCGCGCAAGCCGCAATGCCGCGACGGTAAAATCCCCCACGTCATACCGCAGCCGCAGCACGCCGTCCTCCACCCGGCACGTTCCCGGAAACCCGTTGCGGCGCATACTTTCTTCCACCGCCCGCGCCGCCGCGTCCAGGCAGACTGCCAATTTCGTGTGGCTCATCGACCCCCGCAGCGTCCGCCAGTGGTACAGCACGCGCGGAATGTGGATGACGCCGTCCGCCCGTTCGCACGCGCGGAGCAGCAAATCGTGATCCTGCGACCCGTCGAACGCCGGTCGCAATCCGCCGATGGCATCCAGCAGCGTCCGCCGAATCACCGACAAATGGCAGATATAGTTGCCGGAGCGCAGGTTGTCCGGGCAGAAATCCGGCTTGCGGTGCGCATCAACGTGAATCGCGCCGTGGGTGGTCAGCTTATCCTCATCGGTGTAGAGCACGTCTGGATGGTGCGCGTCGATGGCCTCCGCAATCCGCCAGAGCGCATCCGGCGCAAGCACATCGTCGTGGTCGCACAGGGCGATATACTCCCCCGTCGCCATTTTAATCGCGCGGTTCGTGTTGCCGGATATGCCCGCGTTTTCCACCCCGTACGCGACGTGGAATCGGCTGTCCCGCGCGGCGATTGCCTCCAGCGCCTTTCGCGTCTCGGCGGACGTGCTGCCGCCGTCGTACAGGCAGGCTTCCCACGCGCCGTGCGTCTGGGCAAGCAGCGAATCCGCCAGCGCGCAGAGGAATTTCGGGCGCGTGTTGAACACGGGGACGACGACGCTGATGCGCACATCCGGGAAGGGTTGCGCGCGCTGTACCGCCAGTTCGCGCTTGGATGCTTTCTCCCGCCGGAATCGCCATTCGTCCCGCAGCAGCACCCGTGCCGCCAGCATTTCGCCCGCGCGGTGCAGCGTGTACCCCGCGCCATGCATCCGCACATACGCCCGAACCCGTTCCGCCCACTGCACGCGCGTCCCTCCCGCCGACTTTCCTGCCCTCATCATACCATGCGCCGCGGGTTTTGTAAAGCGCCGGGCGATTTTCTGCCAATTCGGAACAATTTTCGCAAAACCGCTTGACAAACGCCCGAAAAAGTGCTAAACTAAATCTCGTTCCGGCAATCCCGGACGAACCGCATAGGGGCATGGTGTAATGGTAACACGTGGGTCTCCAAAACCTTTGTTGAGGGTTCGAGTCCTTCTGCCCCTGCCAGTGATGAGCCAGTTTCGTGAGAAGCTGGCTCGTTTTTATGTGCATGGATATGAAAAATCCGCCTCCGAGAATGGGAGGTGGACAGCGGATTTATTCCTGTATTTGTATTAGCGGATAACCTCAACGTCTGCAATTCCCAGTTTTGCACCTCCGACAAGCGCAGTAACAACATCCTAACAAAAACATGCCAAATTGTTGCGTATCTTCACAACGACTTTCGTGTCTGCGTGTAACCACCTTTCAGAAAATCGTTTTTTTCTGAAATCAGCTGCCCCAACCCCCTCCAAATTTCAAATTCGCACAGAAAACGCGCCCGCCGACCTTCCGACGAGCGCGTTTATACTATTGGGGGCTCTACTCCCGAATTCAGTGCAGGACTTGCTGGACACCCCAGTTATCACATTTACACAAATGAGGCGGTCAGCCGCCGAGTTGTGCGGTGTTGCTTTAAATTACTTCTTATTCTTCTGCTCCACCATCGCCTTGACCTTCAGCGGCAGACCGAGCAGGTTGATGAAGCCCGCGGAATCCTTGTGGCTGTACAGGTCGTGGCTGTCGCCGAAGGTGGCGATTTCCTCCATGTACAGGCTGTTCGGCGACTTCACGCCCGCGTTGATGCAGTTGCCTTTGTACAGCTTCAGCTTCACCGTGCCGTTGACCGCCTGCTGCGTGCTGTCCACAAACGCGGAGAGCGCCTCGCGCAGGGGCGTGTACCACATGCCGTCGTACACCAGCTCCGCGAACTTGCTCGCGACCAGCTCCTTGTAGTGGCTCGTCGCGCGGTCAAGCGTGATGGATTCGAGGATGCCGTGCGCGGCGTAGAGCATCGTTCCGCCGGGGGTTTCGTACACGCCGCGGGACTTCATGCCCACCAGACGGTTCTCCACCAAATCCGCACAGCCAACGCCGTTGCGGCCCGCGATTTCGTTCGCCTTCGTCAGCAAATCCACCGCGTCCAGCTTTTCGCCGTTGATGGCGACCGGCACGCCCTGCTCAAAGTCCACCGTGACGTATTCGGGCTGATCAGGCGCCTTTTCGGGCGTGACCATCGTCAGCAGCAGATCTTCCGGCGGCTCGTTCCACGGATCTTCCAAATCCGCGCCCTCGTGGCTGATGTGCCAGATGTTGCGGTCCATCGAATACGGGCGATCCTTCTTGACCGGGACGGGGATGCCGCGCTTTTCGGCGTAGTCAATTTCCTCCTCGCGGGTCTTGATATCCCAGATACGCCACGGCGCGATAATCTGCATGTTCGGGTCAAAGGCCTTGATGGTCAGCTCGAAGCGGACTTGGTCGTTGCCCTTGCCGGTGCAGCCGTGGCAGATGGCAGTGCAGTTCTCCTTGTGAGCGATTTCGACGAGGCGCTTGGCAATCAGCGGCCGCGCGAAGGAGGTGCCCAGCAGATACTTGCCCTCGTAGACCGCGCCCGCCTTGAGCGTCGGCCAAATGAAGTCCTCGACGAACTCCTTGCGCAGGTCTTCGATATACAGCTTTTCCGCGCCGCACTTTTTCGCCTTCTCGTGGAGGGGCTCCAGCTCTTCGCCCTGCCCGACGTCGCCCGCAACGCAGACCACGTCGCAGTCATAATTTTCCTTCAGCCACGGCACGATAATCGAGGTATCCAGACCGCCGGAATAAGCCAGCAATACGCGCATCTTCGCCATAACAATCGACTCCTTTATCTTCATCCTGATTTTCATCATTTTTGTGTCCGTCTGCCGGACAAGATGGATTATACACCAAGATGAATAAAAATGCAATAGGTCTGCATAAATTTTCTCGGATTTTTTACAAGGGGGATGATGCCGTTCGGTTTCTCTGCACGCCCCGTGCAGATTGCAACGTGTAATTTCCCGCCGCGCTCCTGCGACCTTTTCACTTTGCCTCCACACGCCCCGTGCAGATTGCAACGCGTCAGCATATGGTATTGCGGTGGACGGTAAACTTTGCCTCCACACGCTCCGCGCAGATTGCAACCCTTGCAGCCCGCGAAGAGTACAAGAAGCAGGAACTTTGCCTCCACACGCTCCGCGCAGATTGCAACGCTATAATAATAGTGTCAGGAGGGCGGTACAAACTTTGCCTCCACACGCTCCGCGCAGATTGCAACAGCCACAGGCGCGTTTTCTTGGTATATGGATGTCCCTTTGCCTCCACACGCTCCGCGCAGATTGCAACTTATCGGTATCTGATGCTGGCATATATTGACCGTACTTTGCCTCCACACGCTCCGCGCAGATTGCAACGCGGCGGGCGGATTCCTACATTATATACACCAGCAACTTTGCCTCCACACGCTCCGCGCAGATTGCAACGAAAATGATTCGCGTGCGTTGCGTCGCCGCGTCCTTTGCCTCCACACGCTCCGCGCAGATTGCAACCGCGCAAAGAAGGGCTTTACGCAGATGCAGCTTGCCTTTGCCTCCACACGCTCCGCGCAGATTGCAACGCAGGAATGGAGGTGAGTATGCCTTGCTTGAATCACTTTGCCTCCACACGCTCCGCGCAGATTGCAACGCCGCCGCAACGCGCCGAAATCATTTTAGACGATCTTTGCCTCCACACGCTCCGCGCAGATTGCAACGGTTAGCCATCGTGCCACCTCCATATGTCAAAGCCTTTGCCTCCACACGCTCCGCGCAGATTGCAACTTGACCTTTCCTGACCTTCGCATCCGGAAAAATACTTTGCCTCCACACGCTCCGCGCAGATTGCAACCACCCCCAGCGCGTCGGCGATACGAATCGCTACCACTTTGCCTCCACACGCTCCGCGCAGATTGCAACGGATGTCATTCGCCGGGGCGGTGGGGATGTCAACCCTTTGCCTCCACACGCTCCGCGCAGATTGCAACCTTGCCGGGTGCGACGGTGCGCCATCTCCCAAAGCTTTGCCTCCACACGCTCCGCGCAGATTGCAACGATATCCTGATTCTGGATGAACCGACCGCCGTGCCTTTGCCTCCACACGCTCCGCGCAGATTGCAACCCGCGCGCGATTCCCGTCTGTTGCTTGCAAGTTCTTTGCCTCCACACGCTCCGCGCAGATTGCAACTCGTCGTCAGCATCCCTAAAGAAGCCCGCGTCATCCTTTGCCTCCACACGCTCCGCGCAGATTGCAACATGACTGCATCACGAAAGTAACTGTATGCTTTGTCCCTTTGCCTCCACACGCTCCGCGCAGATTGCAACACCGCACAGAGGAAGTCACGCAAATCAGCCGCCTTTGCCTCCACACGCTCCGCGCAGATTGCAACAGGCGGATGGCGATAAATGGTGTTCGGGGTCTGGCTTTGCCTCCACACGCTCCGCGCAGATTGCAACGGCAGAAATGCACAGAATTGCAATATACACTTTTCAGAACGCGTGTTGAGTCGGTAGATAGCTTTTCAGTATTGAACAAATCAATGCTGCGCTGACTATTTTCCCGGAACTCTTCTGCTGTCAAGGCAACCTTTGTTGCCATTAGCGACAGCCCCGGACGGACAATCGACCGGTTTTGCTGGTGCGAACCGCACCGGATTTTCATGTTAGCTGATGCTTCGCCTGATGCCCATGCTGGCAATCGTTTTGGGCAGCGCGGAAAGGCGTTGAATCGTCTCCCGATGGTATTCCACAAATTTCGGATAGTCCCGTTGGAGTGCTTCGCGGTCAAAGATCCGATAAAGCTCGTTTCCGAATGTTTCCTGCAATTTCTTCCTATTATATTCCGGCAAATCTCTTCTGCAATGCTGGAGCAGGAACGCCGAGTACAAATCGCGCTGAATTCGCTCGCCGTCCGGCATAATATTCCAGCGTTCTTTCAACTCCTTTGCCTTGCATTCGTCTGTCTGATGATTATACTGGCTTGCTTTTACCGCCGTGTCTACCTTTTTGACACCTTCCAGATTCAGTGATTTACATTTCTGATCCAGCAGTGCAATCAGCATCGACGGTGCTTTATTCGCAATGGACTTCCCGAAGCGCTTTTTGCGTTTATAGCGACCCGTCTTTTCGGAAATTTCCGTTTTCTTCGCTTTACGGGTTAATGCGCGGTAGTCCATATCTTCCACAAAGAAGCAATCTCCCAGCGTCAGCAGGTAATTCGCCAATTCGTTATGCTGCTGTTTTCGGATATCCGCCTGATGATGCTGAATCATAGCATACTGGTGCTGAATCCGCTTATATCGCTTGGAATTGTTCCACGTCAGTTTCACCCCTTTCTTGATGGTACCATCCGGCTTATAGTTTTCCGGATTTGTCGCCCGTCGGCTTCTGTCCAGCTTTCTTTGAAGCAGTAATTTCTCCTGCTCAATATTCTGAACACGGTCAGCCAATTCTATCAAATCTACTTTGCTATCTGCCGAATACGCCAGCGTCCGTGTGCCAATGTCGATGCCAACGACGCCATGCCCGACGGGATGCTTTGGTGCACCGCTTGCCGGGTCGCGTTTGATTGCGGGCTTGCCCTCTAAAACAAGCTGTGCATACCAATGCGGCTTTGTTTTTCCTTCCTTTCGGAGAATGCGGACAAATTTCACATGTTTTTTCAGCATTTCGGCTTCATAGGAATTATCAGGCGATAGTTTTAACGGAAATTCTCTGGCAACCCCTTTTCGATCATTATTTCCTTGCTGATTCCATATGATTTTTCCCTCCCGAAACATAATCTCCACGCCGCCACTTTTCTTCTGCGAGTACCCCTGCACAGAGCGGAGATCGCCCGGCTTCTTGAAATGCACCTCACCACTTTGATTTTCAATGTATACCTTTTCAAAAGCAGTCAACACTTGCGAGACAATACCATGCTGCGCCACATTCGAGCCGATATTATCATTGAAATGCTTGTATAACCGCTTCATGTCCATTGTGAAGGTGTTTCTGTTGATACCGTTTTTCCTCAAAAACTGCTTCTTTTGATTCTTTAATGCCCACTTTTCCTTCTTATCGGTTGTTGCTTCTATCAGCCGCTCAATTTCTCTATATTCCGGCATCCTCTCAATCCGATGTATTCTTTTCAACTCGGCATGAACCAGCGTATTATACAGCTGCCGCGCAATCTCGAAACGCTTTTCAAGATGGTCGGACTGCCATTTTTCCAGTTTAAGGGGCAGCGTCAGACAACAAGTCGCCCCGTCCTTCTCTTTCTCCTCATTGTTCACGCGCGTCCCCTCCCCTTCCTTTGCTTTTCCACCCCATTATACCGCATCTTTCGCACATTTTCAAGCAAGAACAGCAAATCCGACATTCATCCGCTGTTTTTTTACTGTACAGCGCTTTTTGCATTTGTCCCCTTCGCCCATCTATCCGCCATTCCATTCATCCCGTTCCGAAAACGTGTGAATTTGTGAAAAAAATATCGTTAAAATCGTGTCGGCCACTTGACAAGAGCTTAACAATCTGCTACACTGTTCTCGTCACCCCGACAAACACCGACATCCCCCGTTCGCGGGCACATCCCTGCAGGACGGATGAAGCATAAGGAGAGAGTATCATGGCGAAAGAGTATCCGATCGTCGATAGCGTGGAGAGCTTCGAGGCTGCCCTCGCCCGCGTCCGCGCAGCACAAAAGGTCTATGCGACCTACACGCAGGAGCAGGTGGATAAGATTTTCAAGGCAGCTGCCCTCGCCGCGAACAACATGCGCATCCCGCTGGCAAAGATGGCGGTGGAAGAAACCGGCATGGGCGTGGTGGAAGATAAGGTCATCAAGAACCACTACGCCGCGGAATACATCTACAACGCCTACAAGGACACGCAGACCGTCGGCGTGCTGGAGCGCGACGAAGCGTTCGGCATGATGAAGGTTGCAGAACCGATCGGTGTCGTCGCGGCGGTCATCCCGACCACCAACCCCACGTCTACCGCCATTTTCAAGACGCTGATTTGCCTCAAGACCCGCAACGGCATCATCATCTCTCCCCATCCGCGCGCGAAGAAGTCCACCATCGCCGCCGCGAAGGTTGTGCTGGAAGCCGCTGTGGCTGCCGGCGCGCCCGAAGACATCATCTCGTGGGTCGATGTTCCCTCGCTGGAGCTGACCAACATGGCGATGAAGGAAGCCGACATCATCCTTGCCACCGGCGGCCCCGGCATGGTCAAGGCGGCGTACTCCTCCGGCAAGCCTGCGCTGGGCGTCGGCGCTGGCAACACGCCCGCGATTATCGACGAATCCGCTGATGTGAAGGTGGCCGTCAACTCCATCCTGCACTCCAAGACGTTCGACAACGGCATGATCTGCGCGTCCGAGCAGTCCACCATCGTGCTGGACAGCATCTACGACGCGGTGAAGGCGGAGTTTGCCAAGCGCGGCGCGTACTTCCTCGAAGGCGAAGAGCTGGACAAGGTGCGCAAGACCATCATCATCAACGGCGCGCTGAACGCCAAGATTGTCGGTCAGAAGGCGCACACCATCGCCAAGCTCGCAGGCGTGGACGTGCCGGAAACCGCCAAGTTGCTGATTGGTGAAGTCGAATCCGTGGATATTTCTGAAGAGTTCGCGCATGAGAAGCTCTCCCCCGTGCTGGCGATGTACCGCGCCAAGGACATCGACGACGCGTTCGACAAGGCGGAGCACCTGATTGCTGACGGCGGCTACGGCCACACCTCTTCTATCTACCTGAACGCCGTCACCCGCAAGGATTTGATTGACCGCTTCGCCGCGCGCATGAAGACCTGCCGTATCCTCGTCAACACGCCTTCCTCTCAGGGCGGCATCGGCGACCTGTACAACTTCATGCTGCGTCCGTCGCTGACGCTGGGCTGTGGCTCGTGGGGCGGCAACTCCGTCTCTGAGAACGTCGGCGTCAAGCACCTGCTGAATGTCAAGACTGTTGCCATCCGGAGGGAGAATATGCTGTGGTTCCGTGCGCCTGAAAAGGTCTACCTCAAGAAGGGCTGCCTGCCTGTCGCCCTGAATGAACTCAAGGCAGTTATGGGCAAGAAGCGCTGCTTCATCGTCACCGACGCGTTCCTGTTCAAATCCGGCTTCACCAAGGCGATTACCGACAAGCTGGATGAGCTGGGCATCGTCCACACCACGTTCTACGATGTTGCGCCCGACCCGTCCCTCGCCTGCGCGAAGGAAGGCGCAAAGGCCATGACCTCCTTCCAGCCGGACTGCATTATCGCCATCGGCGGCGGTTCCGCAATGGACGCCGGCAAGATTATGTGGGTCATGTACGAGCATCCGGAAGTGGACTTCCTCGACATGGCGATGCGTTTCATGGATATCCGCAAGCGCGTGTACACCTTCCCGAAGATGGGTGAAAAGGCGTACTTCATCGCCATCCCGACCTCCGCCGGCACGGGCTCCGAAGTCACCCCGTTCGCCGTTATTACCGATCAGGACACCGGCGTGAAGTACCCGCTGGCGGACTACGAGCTGCTGCCGAAGATGGCGATTGTGGACGCTGACATGATGATGTCCGCGCCGAAGGGTTTGACCTCCGCCTCCGGTATCGACGCGCTGACCCACGCGCTGGAAGCCTACGCCTCCATGCTGGCGACGGACTTCACCGACGGTCTGGCGAAGCAGGCGGCTCAGCTGATTTTCGAGTATCTGCCCGCGTGCTACGACAACGGTCAGAACGAGCCGGTTGCCCGCGAAAAGATGGGCAACGCCGCCACGATGGCTGGCATGGCGTTCGCGAACGCGTTCCTCGGCGTCTGCCACTCCATGGCGCACAAGCTGGGCGCGTTCCATCACCTGCCGCACGGCATCGCCAACGCGCTGCTGATTGAGCTGGTCATCCGCTACAACAGCGCCGAAGTTCCCACGAAGATGGGCACCTTCCCGCAGTACGCCTATCCGCACACGAAGCGCCGCTACGCTGAATTCGGCGAGTTCCTCGGCTTCAAGGGTGCGAATGACGACGAGACGGTGGAGAACCTGATTCGCAACATCCATGCCCTGAAGGAGCGCGTCGGCATCAAGAACACGATTCGCGACTACGGTGTGGACGAGGAGAAGTTCCTCGCGACGCTGGATGAAATGTCCGAGCAGGCGTTCGACGACCAGTGCACCGGCGCGAACCCGCGCTACCCGCTCATCAGCGAAATCAAGGAAATGTATCTGAAGGCGTACTACGGCGAGTAATGCGCCATTCTCCCCGGCTTGGCAGGAATGCTTCTGCTGGGCCGGGCATTTTTGAGCACAAAAAATTTTGTCCGCTTGCAGGAATGTCGTATTTGGGCGGCGAATAGATATTTAGGACAAATATCGGACTTTGCGGGGCGCCCCAATCAGCGCTCGGGCAAAGCATGATAACATGCTCAACTCAATCGCGAAAAGGGAGTCCAGAGGGTCACAGACCCTTTGGCAGGTCAAGGGCAGCGCCCTTGCACCTCTCCCCCCAATAAACATGAACCATATAGAAGGAGGTTTCCCTATGGATTTGACGCATGTGATTGCCGAGCGGGAGAATAAGAAGATTTACCGCGACGGCGCCAAGGCCATCAAAGTGTTTGCCGAAGGGTACAGCAAGGCGGACATTCTGAACGAAGCGCTGAACACGGCGCGCGTGGAAGAGACGGGCCTGCCGATTCCCAAGCTGCTGGCTGTTGACACGGTGAACGGTCAGTGGGCGATTACGACGGAGTTCGTCGAAGGCGACACGCTGGCGGCGCTGATGGCGGCGCATCCGGAAAAGGAAGACGAGTACCTGAACCTGTTTGTGGACATTCAGATGAAGGTTCACGCCTGCACCTGCCCGATGCTCAACAGCCTGACGGAAAAGATGCAGCGCAAGATTTCCGCCACCGACCTCGACGCGACCACCCGCTACGAGCTGCACACCCGCTTGGCGAGTATGCACGTCCACAAGAAGGTCTGCCACGGCGACTTCAACCCGTCCAACATTATCATCGCCCCCGACGGACAGTGGTACATCCTCGACTGGTCGCATGCCACGCAGGGCAACGCGTCCGCTGATGTTGCCCGCACCTACCTGCTCTTCGTCCTCGAAGGCAAGGAAGCGCTGGCGGAGAAGTACCTCTCCCTCTTCTGCAAGAAGAGCGACACCGCCAAGCAGTACGTCCAGCAGTGGATTCCGATCGTCGCCGCGAGCCAGTCCCTCAAGGGCAAGCCCGAAGAGCGCGACCTGCTCATCCGCTGGGCAAGCGTTTGCGAATACGAATAATCATCAAAGGGACTGGCTTCGGTCAGTCCCTTTTCTTGTGGGGGGGATGCGAGACTGCCATGTAACCATTTCCCCGTATTTGTCGAAATCTGGCACATTTTCGGTTTTTCCTATGTAACCCACTTTTCATCCCCTTTTTTTCGTGGTATCATCATTATAAGAAGGGGGAATTTACCCTTTTCAAACTTATCTGCCGCGGTTGTTTATCAACCGCTCCCGCAATCAGTATGAATGAATTATACACAGCAAATATTTTCCTCAGCGTCTTCGCCATGGCGATTATGCTCTTCTCCCTGCGCGGCGACATCAGCCAATCCAAGATCCGAAACCTGCTCTGCGGCGGTCTGTACGCCACCATTACCATTTGCGCGCTGTGTGAGTGGTCGGGCGTGCAGATGGATGGCACGCCGCCCGCGCTGATTCCGCTGCATATCGCCGTCAAGACCATCGAACTTTCGCTTGCGCCGCTCATCGGGCTGTTCGCGGGCTGCGTTATCCATCCCTGCCCACGGAAAGTGGTACACAGGCTGCTGTGCCTTGCGGGCTTCCACGCGCTGCTGGTGCTGCTCTCGGCGTTCACGGGGCTGATGTTCTATGTCGATGGGCAGAATTTCTATCACCACGGATCACTCTACCCGCTCTACACGTTCGCCTACATGGGCAGCATGGTGTTCTTCCTCGTGCAGATTTGGTTCGCCTGCCGCGCCTACCAGTATACCGGCGGCACACAGCTGATGCTCGCGACGCTGTTCGTGCTGTTAGGGCTGATGGTGCAGTTTTTCCTGCCGATGGTCAGAATCGACTGGATTACCATCAGCTGCGGTGCGCTGATGATGTCGAAATTCTCCAGCGACATGGTGCTGCAAACCGACGGGCTGACGCAGTTGGTCAACCGCTTGGGCTACGAGCATTATCTGGCGCGCCTGCGTGTGCCTGCCGCCATCCTGATGTTTGACGTTGACCGCTTCAAGGACGTCAACGACTGCCATGGGCACTTGATGGGCGACGCCTGCCTGCGGGCGATTGCCGGCTGCATCCGCCGCGCGTATGGGAATTACGGGACGTGCTTCCGCATCGGCGGCGACGAGTTCTGCGTAATACTGACGCGGCGGAACGCGCAATACAACACCATGACGGAGATTTTCCAGCACCTGATGGATGCGGCGCGGGCGGAGAATCCGGTTCTGCCGACGGTATCGGTAGGCTGTTCGCATTTTAATCCGTCAACGGATGATTTGGCGGAGTCCTTGGCGCGGGCGGACGCGCGGATGTATCAAAATAAGGAAGCGCATAGATAAATACAGCCGCGACGAGTGAATATGCTCGTCGCGGCTGATTTTATTACCGATTCACATACGCGTCAATCTCGTTCCGGCTGGAGATTTGCAGCTTCTCAAAAATGCTCTCCATGTACGACTTCACCGTGTTGACGGAAATGCCCATCAGCGCGGCGATTTCCTTGTTGCTGCGACCCTTCGCGGCAAGCATGGCAATCGAAAACTCGTAGGGTGTGAGCGCGTCGGTCACCTGCAGCGTCGACATGGGGTTGTGAATTTTCATCCACCCGCGGCTGAAGCGGTAGACCGACTGCACAATCTTGTTGTACGTTTCCGGCTCCTGCTTGCGCAGCGCGCGTTCCACCTGCCCCTGCAAAATGCCGTGATGCTCCACAAACGGGTGGATGTACCCCTCGCGGCTGGCGATGCTCCACGCGGCATCGAACTTCTGCTCCGCGCGTTCATCCTGCTTCAGGCTCATGCAAATCATGCACAGGACGATGTTGAGGTAGATGCTGTCAATGGGGTAGCGCGTGCCCGCCATCAGCAGGGCGGATTCGGCAATGCCCATCGCGTGTTCGTATTCGCGCCGGATGTAGAGCGCGTGGGCGATGGCGTACATGGCGAAATACTGCATTCCGGGCGGAAGAATACCGATAGCGGGGCGGATAGGGGTCAAGTCGAGCTTCTCGGAGTGGAAGAACACGCTGATGAGCGCGTCGGTAATGCTGCTGTACAGCCGCCACGAATCGTCGTTTGCGCGCTGCCCGTCCCGCTGAATCATTTCGAGATTCCGGCGGCACTTGGCGGCATCCCCCGTCTGCAGCATCGCCATCGTGTTGGTAATCAGCGCGGACAGGCGAATTTCGGGGCACTTGCTCGTCAGGTATTTCTCGCTGATTTCGCGGGCTTCCTCGTGCTCATCGCGGAAATAGTGGTGCAGGGCGCGGGCGATGTCGCGTTCCTCCTCGTCGTTCATGGTCAGCAGGAGATTTTGGAAGCCGTTGTCGCACGGGCGGGAAATCAGCGGCATATAGCACTTTGCCATCCGCGGGGGGATTTTTTCCTGCCCGCGCTGCCCGCTCTTGCGCAAATCCGCCGGATGCGGCGTATTCGCCGGAATCAGCCACCCGCCCGATTTCCGGATTGCCCCCTGAATCCGCCCGGTATTCAGGTAGTAATTCACCATGCGGATGGAAACGCCCCACAGCTCCGCTATTTCCTTTACGCTGAGGTAGTCCAATGCGCATCCCCTCCTTGTCCTTCTTGCTTACGCTTACGGAATTGGCTCCCAAAGCATGGTCGCCGTTCGATTGCCATACGAGCCCTTGGGCAGCATGTAGGAGCGCGGCGTTCCTTCTACGCCGTCGATTTTCCAGCCTACAAAGGTGTAGCCCGGGAGGTAGTAGGACGGGTCTTCTTCCGGTGCCCCGAAATAAATTTGGTTGTTGATGGTGTATTGAACCCAATTATATGCTTTGCCGTGGCTCACGTAGGTAATGGTGTACGTCGCCACACGCCACTCCGCCTCGTAAATGCGGTCGCCGGTTGAGCCTTCGGGGATAATCATCGGCGTTGAAGGGAACTGACCGCTGCCATCGAGGACCCAGCCGGCAAATTCGTAGCCCGGACGCTCGGGAGGGATGGGCAGGGTGACGGAATCCTCCACGGTGTAGCGTATCGAAGCTATGACTGCGCCGCCGTTCGTGACCAGTGTGATGGTGTATCTGATCACCTTCCAGTTTGCGGTATACGCCTTGTTTCCCATCGAACCCTTCGGAATTTTGACGCTTGTCTGCGGCGTCGTGATGCCCTCGCCCGTCCAGCCGACAAACTCGTAGCCGTTGCGGGTCGGGGTCGGCAGCTCGAAATCCTCATCCGTCATGGTGTAAATCACCTTTTCTTTACCGCTGCCGCCGTTCAAATCCATGGTGATGTAGTATCCTTTCAGTACCCAGTTCTCGATATACGTCTTGTCGCCCGTCGAACCCTTCGGGATGGTCACGTTCGGCTGCGGCGTCGTGATGCCCTCGCCCGTCCAGCCAAAGAACGTGTAGCCCTTGCGGGTCGGGGTCGGCAGCGTGAAGGTTTCCTCCACCGTGTAGACATACGCTCCCGATGAGCCCGCATTGCCCCCTTCCAGCAGCGTAATGATGGTGTATCTGATCACCTTCCAGTTTGCGGTATACGCCTTGTTTCCCGTCGAACCCTTCGGAATTTTGACCCTTGTCTGCGGCGTCGTGATGCGCTCGCCCGTCCAGCCGACAAACTCGTAGCCGTTGCGGGTCGGGGTCGGCAGCTCGAAATCCTCATCCGTTATGGTGTAAACCACCGTTTCTTGACCGCTGCCGCCGTTCAAATCCATGTTGATGGTGTACTCAGCCAAACGCCACTCCGCCTTGTAATGGAGGTCGCCGGTTGTGCCATAGTAAATAATGAGCGTCGTGGCAGGGAGCATACCGCTGCCATCGAGGGTCCAGCCGGCAAATTCGTAGCCCGGACGGAGAGGGTAAGGCAGGGTGAAGGAATCCTCCACGGTGTATTTTATCGGAGACACGTTTGGACCGCCGTTCGTATCCAGCGTGATAGTGTATTCAATCACCTGCCAGTTTGCGGTATACGCCTTGTTTCCCGTCGAACCCGTCGGGATGGTCACGTTCAACTGCGGCATTATGATACCCTCGCCCGTCCAGCCGACAAACTCGTAGCCGTTGCGGGTCGGGGTCGGCAGCTCGAAATCCTCATCTGTTATGGTGTAAATCACCTTTTCTTTACCGCTGCCGCCGTTCAAATCCATGGTGATGTAGTATCCTTTCAGTACCCAGTTCTCGATATACGTCTTGTCGCCCGTCGAACCCTTCGGGATGGTCACGTTCGGCTGCGGCGTCGTGATGCCCTCGCCCGTCCAGCCAAAGAACGTGTAGCCCTTGCGGGTCGGGGTCGGCAGCGTGAAGGTTTCCTCCACCGTGTAGACATACGCTCCCGATGAGCCCGCATTGCCCCCTTCCAGCAGCGTAATGATGGTGTATTTGATCACCTGCCAGTTTGCGGTATACGCTTTGTTGCCTGTCGAACCCTTCGGAATTTTGACGCTTGTCTGCGGCATCGTGATGCCCTCGCCCGTCCAGCCGACAAACTCGTAACCGTTGCGGGTCGGGGTCGGCAGCTCGAAATCCTCATCCGTTATGGTGTAAACCACCTTTTCTTGACCGCTGCCGCCGTTCAAATCCATGGTGATGGTGTATTCTGTCAGTTCCCAGTTCGCGGTGTATGTCCTGTTGCCTATCGAACCTTGCGGCAGAACAACCGTTAGCTGCGGCGCCATGTCGCTGTTGACTGTCCAGCCGAGGAAGGCATAGCCCTCACGGGTTGGGGTCGGCAGCGTTACGGGTTGCTCCACCGTGTAGACAAGCGCTTCCGACGTGCCCGCGCCGTCCATGTCCAGCAGCGTAATGGTGTATTCAATCACCTGCCAATTCGCGGTGTAGGTGCGGTCGCCCGTGCTTCCCTGCGGGATTTCAATGGTTTCCTGCGGTTCGGTGATGCCCTCGCCCGTCCAGCCGAGGAAGATGTAGCCCGTGCGAACCGGGGTCGGCAGCTGGAACGCTTCCGATTCCACCGTGTACTGGATGGGACGGATCGGATCGCCGCCTGCCGTGTCCATCGTGACGGTATAAAGCTTGTCCGCCGTCAGCGTCAAGGTCAGCGGCGCGTAGGGCATGAGGAAGGAAACCGCGTCGTTCCCCTCGCTGATACTCAGGGAAATAGCGGGGTCGCTCAGGAAAACGTGGATGCCGCGATAGCCCGCTGCGGGCGCGATTTGCACCGTCACCTGCTCACCCGCACGGCACAGCAGGTCGTTGCCCTCCGCCGGCATGTCGCTGCCCCAGAGGACGTTCTGCGCGTCGATGGTCACGCGCTGCGTGTCCGCCGTCCACGTCAGCGTAACGATGCGCCTTTCTTCGCGGCCTGTTACGGGCAGGAATGTGTCCGTCTCCTCGCCGCGCAGTCCCGTCAGGTGAATGAGGGCACGCTCGTCCGCGCCGAAGTCGCTGCGCTTGAACTGCGTCACCCACTCGCCGCGCTCCTTATCGAAGGTGAAGCTCGCCACGGCGCCGCTGCGCAGGGTCAGGCTCGGCGTGAAGTAATCCGGGCGCGCGCCGCTGATGCGAACGCGGTAGGTGATGCGCCCGTCCTGCTCGCCATAGCGGTAGACGTACACCGGGAATTCCGCTACCAGCGTGCTGTCATCCGTCAGCGGGAACACAACATCGCCCTCGCGGGAGAGATAGACATAATTTTCCGTCACAGCAAAGCAGGATTCGCCGCCATTCAGGCGGTAGACCTTGCTCCACGGGTCTGCGCTGCGCATTTCCGGCAGCAGCACATACTGCTCCTGCAAATCCGGATACTTCTCCGCAAACGCCGCCTCGATGCTGTCCATCATGTTGACCGCGCCCATCGGGCAGCTGTCGCCCGTGTACTGCACCGTCGTTTCGGTCAGCAGCGCGCCGTCCCAATCCGCCGTTTCCAGCTGCATGTCCTCGGCGCTCTGGTCAACAAGGCGGAAGCGCACGGTCAGGCTGATTTTCTTCTCCACCTTCAGCTCGCTGCCCATATGCAGCTGCTGCCCCGGCACAAGCGCGTTCTTGCCCGGATTCAGCACAATATCGCCCGTCGGCAGCGGGGCATCCGTCAGGTTCACGAGGTTCGTCGCAATCCCGATATCGAGATTCATCGGCTTGTCCACCACGATGGTGGAGCGGACATTGCCCTCGCCGTTCAGCGACACATTCCCCGATGCGCCCAGAATCAGTTCCTGAACATCTGCCGCCGCGCCGATGTTCAGCCGAACGTCCTCGTCCGACAGCACATACAGGCGGTCGATTTTGCCGGACGGCAAATTGGCGTTCAGCCCGCCGAGAACCAGCAGATTGCCGTTCATTTCCGGCGCATTGAACTCCGTGTCGCCCAGATGGTCAAAAATCGCGTCGCCGATGAAGGACTCCGGCGGCTGCGTGTCCTTTTTCAACACGGTGATGCCAAACTGCTTGATGTTCTCCTGAAACGCCGGGTCATCCCAGTCCGTATTGTCCCATATGCCAGCGCCGATTTCTTTCGCCAGCCGCTCCAGCGCTGAGTGCTCGTTCAGCGGCATTTGGGCCTTGTTCAGGGTGTTCAGTGTGTGCAGCGCCGCCATGTTGTTATTCACAATCATGGCCGCCGATGCTGTACCCGCCCAAATGATGCTGCATAAGAGCAGGAAAATGGTGCTCCATCGTGCGATTCGCTTCATGCTTCTTCCTCCTTGCTGATAGCTTCCGCGGGCTTTTTTCCCATAGAAATCGCCCTTCTGGTTTCAGTATACCATTGGCAAGCGCTGTTTACCACCGCCATTCAATGGATTAATTGGACGTTTCCCTGCCCTTTTCCTGCTGAAAATTCCTGCATTCACGCAGATTTCCCGTCAATTCGCGCATGTTTTCCGCCGAATGTACCTTTCCAAGGCAGGAAATATCGGTTGCCAAGGATGGCAAAGTGCATCTTTCCAACATATGAAAAAAGGCGAACCGGTTTTGAAGCCGATTCGCCCGTGGATTTGTCCAAACTTGGATGGAATTACTTGGCGATGGTGCAGTGCATGAAGTACTTGTAGCCCAGCGGGTTGGAGAAGAAGCCCTGCACAGAGTCGTCGATCATGTAGATGTCGGTGTAGTAGTACAGCGGCACGATGCAGCCGGTATTCATCAGCATATCTTCCGCGATGTGCATCATGGCATAACGGTTCGCGCTGTCGGTGCAGCTCTTGATAGCAGAAATCAGCACGTCATAGGTTTCCGCCCAAGTGCCGTTCTCCACCTTCACGTCGTAGCCGTAGGGGGTCAGGTCGAGGTTGTAGATCTTCAGATCCGCATTCGCGCCCTTGCCGTACTGCACGTCGTTGTTGCCGGAGCCGGTCACCCACATGTCGAGGAAGCAGATCGGGTCGTTGTAGTCCGCCAGCCAGCCGTTGCGCGCGATAGAGTAGTCGCCCGCCTTACGGGTGTTCAGGAAGGTGTTCCATTCCTGGTTGTTCAGGTTCATGGTGATGCCGACCGCAGAAACCGCGCTCTGGAGGTATTCGCCAATCGCCTTGTGGGCTTCGGAGGTGTTGTAGAGGTAGGTCAGGGACGGGAAGTTGGTGAAGACGGCGTTCGCCTCGTCGTAGGTGTAGTACTTCTTCAGGGTTTCAACCGCCTTGTCGAAGTTCGCCATGTAGACGTCTTCGTCGTCGGTCACGTCGTAGTAGCCGGTGACGCCTTCCACATGGCCCGCGTTCTTGTAGAACTCAGAGCCGTCCGCATCGGTCATGCCCATCGGAACGAAGCTGGACGCAGGAAGCTGACCAGCCTGACCGATTTCGGTGACGATGTAGTTGCGGTCAAACAGCAGGCCAATCGCCTGACGGACTTCTGCGCGCGCCGCTTCCGCTTCTTCGGGGGTCATGTTCGCGAGCACGTCAGCGGGCAGGATTTCTTCGTTGATGTTCCAGCAGACATAGTAGGTACCAATCTGGCCGGCGACAACGAATTTCGTCGGATACTGTTCCTTCAGGGAAGCGATTTCAGAGGTGGGAACGTCGTCGATCAGCTGCCAGTCGCCCTTCTGGAAGTTCGCCAGCATGTTGTTCGCGTCGTCGGAGAGGTAGAAGTCCAGCTCGTCCATCGTGACCTTGTCCACCGCATGATAGTAGGGGTTCTTGGTCAGGGTGATCTTGCTGTTGTGTTCCCACGCGGTCATGGTGTACGGGCCATTGCCGATGTAGGTGGAAGGATCGGTCGCCCACGCTTCGTTGGCGACGACATCCTCACGCACGGGCATGTACGCCGGGAAGGCGAGCAGCTCGTTCCAGTAGGCAACGGGGTTGTTCAGGGTAACGGTCAGGGTCTTGTCGTCCACGGCGGTCACAGCGAGGTTTTCCGCCTTGGGGTCGGAGCCGTCCGCAGTGTAGCCCTTGACGACTTCAAACATGTAGCCATAGTCCGCGCCCAGCTCGGAGGAAGCAGCGCGCTTCCACGCGAACTCGAAGTCCTTCGCGGTCAGATCCTTGCCGTCAGACCACTTCAGGCCATCAACGAGCGTGTAGGTGTACGTCACCGTGCCGTCGTCATTGACCACCGGATCCGGCAGTTCCACCGCGCAGTCCGGCAGGATTTCCAGCTTGCCGTCGTCGGTCTGCGCCCAAGTGGACAGGCCTGCGAACAGGTGAGCGACCATCGTCGCGCCGTCCACAGCGGAGTTCAGCGCCGGGTCAAGCGTATCAGGCTCGGACGCGATGCAGACAGCCATGTACGTCTTGCCGTCTTCGGCGACAGCGCACAGGGTGCAGGTCACCATCATTGCGATGGCGAGCAGGAGAGCAGTCAGCTTCTTCATGAAAAAACCTCCCTTAATATTCTGTGACAGCCTTGCTTTTCGTAGACTGTCTGTATCAAAAATGCGTGTTGACGCATCCTTGAAGCAATTTTTTTGCGCGGATAAACACGCGGGCACACTATGCCAGTGTCACCAACGCAATCGCGCGAAAGGGTCAAGGGACGAAGTCCCTTGCAGAGTCCAGAGACAGCGTCCCTGCCGGAGTCCAGCGGCGGAGCCTCTGGCGTCTCCCCTTTTACCCCAGTTCCTTCACCCGGTGGCAGGCGACGAAGTGACCCTTCTCGACTTCGTTGAAGGGCGGCATCGACTGCGCGCAGGCTTCGGTGGCGTAGGGGCAGCGCGTGCGGAACGGACAGCCCGACGGCGCGTTCAGGGGGCTTGGAATGTCGCCGGAGAGGACAATGCGCTTGTTCGCGCGCGCCGCCTTCGGGTCAGGCAGCGGAACGGCGGACAAAAGCGACTTGGAATACGGGTGCAGCGGGTGATTGTAGATTTCCTCCGCCGACGCCAGCTCCACCATCTTGCCCAGATACATCACGGCGATTCTGTCCGAAATATGCCGCACAACCAGCAGGTCATGCGCAATGAACAGGTACGTCAGCCCCAGCCGATCCTGCAAATCATCAAACATGTTGATGACTTGCGCCTGAATCGACACGTCCAGCGCCGACACTGGCTCGTCGCAGACGATGAATTCCGGATTCACCGCCAGCGCGCGGGCAATGCCGATGCGCTGCCGCTGACCGCCGGAAAACTCGTGCGCGTAACGCGAGGCGTGTTCACTGTTCAGCCCGACATAGCCCAGCAGCTGCAAAATGCGCTCCTCCCGCTCCTTCTTGGAGGAATACAGGTGGTGCACATCCAGCGGTTCGCCCACGATGTCCGACACGGTCATGCGCGGGTTCAGCGAGGAATACGGATCTTGGAACACCATCGTCGCCTTCGTGCGGAACTTCTGCAAGTCCGCTTTCGTCTTGACGGGCTTGCCATCGTAAATGATTTCGCCCGCCGTCGGCTTGTACAATTGGAGGATGGTGCGCCCAACAGTCGTCTTGCCGCAGCCGGATTCGCCCACCAGACCGAGCGTTTCGCCCTTGTTGATGGTGAAGGACACATCATCGACCGCCTTCAGCGGCTTGGTGCGGAAGAAGCCCATGTTGATGTCAAAGTATTCTTTCAGTCCTTTGACTTCCAGCAATGGCTGGTGCATCTGCGTTTCAGACACAGGGCACTCCTCCTTCCTCCGTGATGCTGCCGTCCTCAACGCCCTTCTTGACGTTCATCCAGCAGGTTGCCATATGGTCGTCATTGATGAGCATCCGAACCGGCTTCTCTTTCAGGCAAATCTTCATCGCCGCCTCGCAGCGGGGTGCGAACGGGCAGCCTTTGGGCATGTTCAGCAAGTCAATCGGCGTGCCGGTAATCGGCTCCAGGCGCTGTCCGTTGTTCTCCGCCGTCGGGATGGAGCGCATCAGACCCTTTGTGTACTCGTGGCGCGGGTTGTAGAAGATTTCATCCGCCGTACCCTGTTCGCAGATGGAACCGGCGTACATGACGATGACCTCGTCGCACATCTGGGCGACAACGCCCAAGTCGTGCGTAATCATGATAATCGCCATGCCCATCTTCTTCTGCAGGTCGCGCATCAAATCAAGAATCTGCGCCTGAATCGTCACGTCCAGCGCGGTCGTCGGCTCGTCGGCAATCAGGATGTCCGGCTCGCACGCCAGCGCCATGGCAATCATTACGCGCTGCCGCATACCGCCCGACAGCTCGAACGGGTACTGCTTCATGCGCTTTTCCGGCTCGTTGACGTTGACCAGCTTCAGCATCTCCACCGCGCGTTCGCGCGCCTGATGGCGGTTGCGGTCGGTGTGCAGCAGAATTGCTTCCATCAGCTGCCGACCGATGGTGTAGGTCGGGTTCAGGGACGTCATCGGGTCTTGGAAGATAATCGAGATGCGGTTGCCGCGCACGGTGCGCAGCAGCTTCTCGTCCGCGCCGACCAGCTCCTGCCCGTCGAATTTCACGCTGCCGCTGACGATTTTGCCCGTCGGCGCGAGAATTTGCATGATGGAATACGCCGTGACGCTCTTGCCCGAACCGCTTTCGCCCACGATGCCCAGCACCTTGCCGTGGTCAAGGCGGAACGAAACGCCGTCCACCGCCTTAACTTCGCCCGCGTCGGTGAAGAAGGATGTATGCAGGTCATTGACTTCCAGCAATGCCATTTTGTCCAGCTCCTTTCATCACGCATTCAGCTTCGGGTCAAATGCGTCGCGCAGGCCGTCGCCGAACAGGTTCAGGCTCAGCACGATGAGGCAGATGACCACGGCGGGGATAATCAGGCGATAGGTGTAGGAATAGATGCCGTTGAGCGCGTCAGAAGCCAGCGAACCCAGCGAAGGCATCGGCGCGTTGACGCCCAGCCCCAGGAAGGACAGGAAGCTTTCGGTGAAAATCGCGTTCGGAATTTGCAGCGCGGTCGAAATAATCACGACGCTGATGCAGTTCGGCAGAAGGTGCTTGCGGATAATCCACCGCGCCTTCGCGCCCGTCGCCTGCGCCGACAGCACGTACTCCTGCTCGCGGAGGGACAGAATCTGACCGCGAATCAGGCGCGCCATGCCCACCCAATAGAGCAGACCAAAGACGATGAACATGCTGATGATGTTCGAGCCGATTTTCTCTAAGATGGTGCCTTCCACATGCAGCACCTGCCCCAGCACGACCGCCAGCAGGATGATGACCAGCATGTCCGGCAATGAGTAGATAATATCGACGATTCGCATGATGAACAAGTCCACCCTGCCGCCGAAGTATCCCGCGACTGCGCCAATCATCATGCCAATCACCAGCACGATGATGCTGGCGAAGAAGCCGACGGCGAGGGAAATGCGCGTCCCGTAGACGACGCGGATGAAGTAGTCACGTCCGTGCGCATCCGTGCCGAAGATGTGCGGGAAAACAGATTCCCCTTTGTCGATTTTCTTCAGTTCCGTCTTGCCGTACTGGAACGGCGCGAGGTTGTTGTAGCTGTTGTCCATCGGGCGGCCCTTCGTCTGCCCCAGCATCTGGTCATACGAATACGGCCAGAACATTGGGATAATGATGGAGGACAGCGTAATCAGCACAATCAGAATCAGGCTGATGGTCGCGACCTTGTTCTTCAGCAGGCGCTTCACGCCATCGCGGAAAAAGGTCGAGGACGGCCGCATCCGGGAGATGACTTCCTTTTCCTCCGCCGTCGCGGGCATGAAGGAATCCACATCCAGATGCAGACTAAAGGGCTTTTTCTTGTTCATCATCATGATGCAGAGGCCTCCTTATTCGTAATCAATGCGCGGATCAACCACCTTGTAGAGCAGGTCGCTGATCAGATTCATAATCACGATTAAAGAGGCGAGGAAAATAGTCGTCCCCATAATCATGGTGTAGTCGCGGTTGGTGATGCTGGATACGAACTGGCGGCCGATGCCCGGCACGGCGAAAATCTGCTCGACGACCATCGAGCCGGTGACGATGAACGCCAGCATCGGGCCGAAATAGGTGATAACCGGAATCAGCGAGTTCTTCAGCGCGTGACCGAAGATAATTTTCTTGCCCGAAACGCCCTTGGCGCGCGCGGTGCGGATGTAATCCTGCCCCAGCACGTCGAGCATGGAGGAGCGCGTCAGGCGCGTGATGTAGCTCATCGGGTAGAGCGCAAGGGTGATAATCGGGAGGATCAGCCCTTCGGCCGTCGCGCCGTTCGCGGGTACCCAGCCTAACTTGACTGAGAACACTATCAGCAGGAATGACCCCATAATGAACGACGGCATGGACACGAACGCGGTCGTAATCACCATGATAATCTTATCCAGCACGGTGTTGCGCCGCAGCGCCGCCAGCGCGCCGAGGACGATGCCGACGATTGCCGCGCTGAACGCCGCAATCAGACCCAGCTTTGCGGAGGTCTTCATGCCATCCAGAATAATGTCGATGACCTGACGACCGCGCTGTTTCAGGCTCGGCCCGAAGTCCAGCTTCGTCACCACGTCGCGCAGATACGTCACATACTGTTCGCCCAGCGGCTTGTCCAGCCCGTACTTGGCCTCCAGCGCCGCCTGCGCTTCCGCGGAAATTGCCTTTTCACTTGCGAACGGTCCACCCGGAATCGAGTGCATCACGAAGAACGTCACCGTGATGACAATCCAGATGGTCAGCAGCGCCAGCAGCACGCGCTTGAGAATATAAAACAGCATCTTGGAATTCATCCGCTTCACCTTCCCGGCAGGGGCGCTGCCGCGTCTGCCTGCGTTTCTTGTTCATCGACGCGCAAAACCAACCAGTTTCACCGCGCCGATGCTTTATTATGCAACACTGTATGGAGAAAATCAAGTGTTTTGCTGCACAAACTGTGTTTTTTTCATGTTTTTCTCGTGTATTTTGAATATTTTCGGCCATGTAGTTGCATTTGTCAAGTTTTCTGCAGCTCCTTGTGCATTTTTGCGCACAAAAAATGCAGGACGACGATTCGTCCTGCATCGTGGTAACGAAGTGAATTATTCCGCTGCCGCCAAGCTGCCGAAAATTTCCAGCGGCATATTCTCCAGCGCGTCGCCCACTTCCTTGCTGGCAACCTGGAACGTCACGGCGAGAACCGTCTCGTCGTCAAGGAAAGCATACAGCGCCAGCACGGTGTCGCCGGGGGTGTACATCAGGCAATAGTTTTCGTTGACATACAGCTCAGCGAGCATTTCTTCCGTCGCGCCCGCATCCTGAATGCCTTGCAGCAGCGTTTCGAAAGTCATCGCGGACTTCTGCACCGTAATGCTGACCGTCTGGTCGGCGTTGACGGCGAAGAGCAGGATGTTCTCGGCGTTTTCCGTGCCTGCGGGGACTTCCTGAACAGCCCAGTCCGCCGGAATCTGCATCGTCAGACCCGTGTCACCCAGCGCAACCGTCTGCGCCTCGAAGCTGACATTCATCTCGACTGCCGGCACTTCCGCTTCTTCCTCCGCGAATGCAAAGGCGGTGCAGCACATCATGAGCGCCATCAGGAGAGCAAGGAGTTTCTTCATATTTGTTTCCATCCTTTCATTTCCAGCATGATTTGGCTGATTTCTTTCCATATGGAACAGTCTCAGCTGGTAACATCTATGATACCAGATGCAAGGCGCTTTTGCTATACACTTTCGCGCAGGAAAACGCTTGATTCGCGCAGATTTGGGATTTCAGAATGAAGCAGCTTCCATTTTCATTTGGAAAATGTGAATGAAGTGTCTTTTATTTACTTTTCACTCTTCACAAAACAATCGGTTGCTTTCTTCCGTAAAAGCGGACTTTGCTTCCCTCCCCCATCACAAAAAGCGGGGCACCGCGCGAGCCTTTCGCCCCCGCAGCCCCCCGCCATCCGCAGCCGCGCAATTCCGCATTCCGGATTCCGCATTCCGCATTCCGCATTATTTCTTACTTTTTCGTCCAGTCCTGCTTTTCGCCGATGCCGTAGTTTGCCGGCAGCACGCCGTCATCAACCAGCACGAAGCCCAAATCCGCCGTGTAGGTCGTACTGGCGGAGGTCACCTGAACCGGGTTCGATTCGCCGTTTTCGCCCAGAATCGACGCAATCAGCGGAATATCCGTGCGCATACGCGTCGGCACAACTTCCGCCGGGTAGATGGGCTTGAGCGTGTACACGCCCGGATACAGGTTCTCAAAGGTGTAGTAGCCATACGCGTCGGTCGTCGTTTCCGCGACGAGCTGATTGTTGCGCCACAGCTCGATGCGCATGTTGCCCAGACCGAGTTCGCCCTCGTCCTGCAGGCCGTTGCCGTTCAGGTCAAGCCAGCAGAAGTCACCCAGCGTGCCCGGCTGCACCGCGCCGATGTTCTGTTCCAGCTGATGCTGGCTCATGCGCAGGGCAATCAGGTCGCTCTCTCCCTCGCGGGCGGTGTAGGTCGTCATCACGCTGATGTTCTGCCCGTCCTTGAGGCGCGTATCGTCCTTTTCTACGACGACGTAGCCGTTCGGGAGCGTCACACGCAGACGGTAGTTGCCCGGCATCAAGCCGTCAAAGCGGTAGATGCCGTCCTCGCCCGTCGTCGCGTTTTGCAGTTCGCTGCCCTTTTCGTCCAGCAGGACAACCTCCGCGCCGGACAGGGGCGCAATCTCGCCCGCGTTGTCGCACCAGACCATGCCGCCGATGCTTGTGTCAATCTTCAAGCCCAGCATCGGAGCAGTATAGTTGTTGTTTTCGCTAATTTCAATCTCGGTCATGACGAGCTGACTGCCCTCGGTGGTGAAGGTGCTGTCGCCCAGACGCGCCGCCTGCGTACCTTCCTTGAGGTCGTAGGCAAGGCTGTACACGCCGGGGGCAATGCCGTCGATGGCGAACCGCCCCTCCGCATCGGTCTGCACCTGTGCAAACACCGCGCCGGTTTCATCCAGCAGGGTCAGCGTCTCGTTTTCCGGGGTGATTTCGCCCGCGTCCATGCGGCCGTTGTCATTCTCGTCCACCCAAACCTGACCGGACATCTTCGACGGAATCACACCGCCAAGCGCCTGATTCAGCCATTCCTCGCCCAGCCCGATTTCGATGTTCACCTGCTGCTCGTTCAGCCCGTGCGTCAGCGGCAGGGTCACATTGCCGTCCAGCTTGGAGAGCACCATGCCCTCCGGGAAGCGCAGGGTCAGCGTGTAAGTGTCCGGCCGCAGCCCGGTGAAGCTGTACGCACCCGTCGCATCGGTAAGGACGGTCTGCTCCGTCAAATCCTCGCGGGAGGGGGTCAGAATCAGCGTCACGCCGGCAAGCGCCGCTTCGTTTGCATCCTGTGCGCCGCTGCCGTTGTGATCGGCAAACACCATGCCTTCAATGTCGCCCAAAGCCAGTGCGCCGCACAGGGGCGCGGCAACCTCTTCGCCCACGCCGATGGTAAAGGAATCCGTCGTGCCGTCGGAATCCGGCGCGATGGTGTTGCCGCCGTCCGCCAGGGGAGCAAACACGCCGTCGCCCGGCAGCTCGTAGCGCAAGCGGTACGTTCCGGGCAGCACCGCGTCAAACAGGAAACTGCCATCCGCGCCGATGGTGCGGGTCGCCACGTCACCGGTTTCGTCCATCAGGTGAACCACCGCGCCGAGCAAGCCGCCTTCATCCGCGTCGCGCAGGCCATTGTCGTTCTTGTCGGCAAACACCACGCCGGACACATGGCCGGGGGTAATCATGCCGATATCAAGACCCGTCAAATCCGCGCCCATTGTCAGCGCCACCGGGTCGCTTTCGCCCGCGCCGCCGGAGAGGTTGCGGAGGATATTGCCGTCGCCCGTGCGCGTGAACGCCAAGCCGCGGTTCGCGGTCGCGCTCACGGTGTACTGCCCCGGCGCAAGGTCATCGAAGGTATACACGCCGCTGCGGTTCGTTTTCGCCGTGCGGGTATTGCCTTTTTCATCCGTCAGGGTGACGGTGAAGTTGTTGACCATCTTTTCCGCGTCCATCCGGCTGCCGGAGAAGTCGTCATCCAGATACACCGTGCCGGAGATGCTGCCGTAGGTAATCGCGCCGATGGCCATCGTCATCTCGCTGTCGTTCTCCAGCACCACGTCGGAAATCGTGTGCTCGCGGCGGTCAGTGCCGGGGGCGAACATGTTGCCGTACTCGCCCTCGCCCGCGATGGTGTACACATAGCCTTGCGGAATCGTCGCTTTGACGCGGAACGTGCTGCCGCGGATGTTGGCGAAGGTGAAGCGCCCGTTCTCGTCGGAGACGGTGTTCAGCAGCTCCTTGCCGATGGCCTGACGGTACAGGACGACCTTCACGCCTTCCAGCGTCTTTTCGCCCTCGTCGTACACGCCGTTGTTGTTTTCATCCAGGAAGCAGATGCCGTTGATGTCAGAGCCCTTCATCACGCCAAGGAGGACTTCCTCCAAGTCACCGCGTTCAAGAATCACCTGATCCGTTTCGGAGCGCTTGAATTCGCTGGTGATGATGGAGCGGCGATTGCCGCCCGTCTGGCTGTATCGCGCAAACACCAGGCCGTCCGGCAGGCTGTATTCGACATTGTATGTGCCGTAGCGCATTTGACCGATGTAGAATTTGCCGTCCTCGCCGCTCTCGGTTTCGTACACCAGACCGTTTTTCACGCCGACGGCGCGGATTTTGATGCCCGCCTGACCGGGTTCGCCGTCCTGATACACGCCGTCGTCGTTTTCATCCAGCCACACAAGGCCCTGCAGCGCCGCCATCGTCATCACGCCGACGCCCACGTCGGTCACAGAACCGGCTTCGAGGGTCAGCGGCACGCTGTTTTGCACTCGTTCGGTCGTTTCATCCATGATGGACATGTTCGCGCTGACATTTTTGCCGTGCGCGCCATGGCCGAAGCCCGCGGGCAGCTCGCTGCGCAGGACGTACGTCCCCGCCGGGACAGCCAGCGACACTTCACCGTTCTTGTCCGTTTCGCCGGATGCCACAACAACCTCCACGCCGTTGACTTCGGTGATGAGGCTCATCGTCGCGCCGGACACGCCTTCCTCGTACTTCCCGCGTGAACCGTTGTTATCGTTGTCGCGGAAGGCGTGGATGGTCAGCGCCGCCGGATTCGCCGCCTTCGCGGTCACAGTCGCGGGTTCGTCGCTAATGACGAGCGCGCCGTTGGCAAGGGTCACGCCCGCATCATAGCGGACGACGTACGTCCCGTATTCGAGGAACTCCGCCTGCCAAGCGCCGTTTTCATCCGTCACCGCTTCCGCCGCGACTTCGCCCGCCTGATTGACCAGCTGCACCTGCACGCCGCTCATCGGCTGACCGTCCAGCCCCAGCACCACGCCGGAAGCGTCGCCGGTGGCATGGTTCGCCAGCGCCGGCAGCACAACGGTTTCGCCCGCGCCGATTTCCACCAGAATGCTCGCCGTCACGCCCGTATCGGTCGTGCTGAGCGTCCAGCCCTCGGTGTCATACAGGCCGCGCGGCAGGGTTGCCGTAATCTGGTAGGTATCAGGATACAGGTCGTTCAGCGCAAACGCGCCGCTGACCGTCATCTGTTCACTCATCCGCTGGCCGGAAATCGTCACTTCCGCCGGGGCAGACAGATCGTCGATGCTGCCGGTCATGCCGCCGCTGAGCGTCAGATCCAGTTCATAGCGGCTGGTCTGCATCGCCTGAATGTTCACCAGCCACTGTGCCTGACCCTTTTGCAGGTTCGGCCAGTCGTTCACGCCCGTCAGCAGCGTGCCTTCCGGCAGCGTCACCGTGACGGAGTACGTCCCGTGGAAGAGGTCGGCTTCCTTCACCGTCTCGCCATCAGTCAGGTAGCCCGTGCGGGTCGTTTTGCCGTCCTCGCTGACAATCTGGTACGCCACTGCCGCGTTCACGCCGCGCATGAGCATCGTCAGCGTGCCGTCCACGGGTTCAGGGGTGGGGGTCGGCGTAGGCGTAGGCGTAGGGCTCGGCGTGGGCGTCGGGCTCGGGGTCGGGGTAGCCGTCGGTGTTGGCGTCGGCGCTTCCGTGGGTTCTTCCGTCGGTTCTTCCGTCGGATTCTCGGTCGGCGCTTCCGTCGGCGCTAATGTCGGGGTCGCCGTCGGCGTAGGCGTTGCCGTCGGTGTCGGGGTCGGGGTAGGTGTCGGGGTGGGCGTCGGCGTAGGCGTAGGTTCAGGCGTGGCAGTCGGCGCCATCGTCGGCGGCACATAGTAATAGGAAGCGTTCACCTTCGTCACGGAATCCGGACCCGTGTAGCGCTCAATGTTGATAATCTTGTCGCGCCAGCTTTCAATGGCCAGCGAAGCCTTCGTCATGCGCAGGGTGTACAGCCCCGTGTGAATCGCCGCCGGCAGGGCATAGTCGCCCCGGCTGTCGGTGTCGAAGGAGAGAATCGTCTCGCCGCGCTCGTTAATCAGGTCAAAAGAGGAGCTGCTCTCCGTGTGCACGGTGAACAGACCCGTGTCCGTCAGCACAGCAATGACTGCTTTGTTCAGCCGTCCGCCGACAATCGACACGGTGTAGCTCGCCGCCATAATGGCGTCCTCCGGCATCGTTTCCGCCACCGGGACAAGCTGCACATTGCCCGTGCCAGGGACGGAAATTGGGTCGCTGCCGAAGTCGGTCAGGCGAATCGTGCCGACCGCCTCCCCGTTCTGCATGACGGTAAAATCGCCCGTGAATTTCCGGGATTCATACGTTCCCGCGCTTGTGGCATACATGCCCAGAAAATCCACTTGCAGCATCGTCAGCTCCGATGCCGCAGCCGCGGGGAGCAGCATCAGCAGCATTCCCAGCGTGAGCAGGAGTGACAGAAATCGCTTGCCAAGCATCCTCATCTTGCCTGTTCCTCCATCTGAATCATCCGCAAGCCGTGCGGAGTAAAGTCACAGAATAATCCATGTACTATGGTAAAGCAATCCGCCCGACTTGTCAACCATTCCGCGCATATTTTTACAATTGGATTGCTTTTCTGGTCGAAAATCAGTATGTTCCGGCAATAGAAAAGAAGGCTGACTTTTTCAGCCAGCCTCCCATGCGGATACTATTTCCAAATGAGAATGCGCCGAGATGCACCGCAAATGATTCGTTCTGGCTAACGCAAACGCCAGCATGGGAAAGGCGCAAGCAGATGGCACAGGCGAATGCAGGAAATCGTATCAGTTGCTGCCGCCCATCAGCAGGGTCAGCATGCTCTCTGGCAGACTCATCAGCAGGGTCATGGGCAGGTTCTGCAGGTTGTTCATCACCTTGACGAACCACGTCTGGAACTCACTGTCCGTCATCGCGCCCAAATCCTGCGCCTTGCTTACGTCCAGCGCGTCCTTCGCGTCGCAGGTGCGGGTTTCCGCCGTGATGGTCACAACGTCCAGACCCATGAAGCGCACAAGCACATCCACCTTGCGGACGCCCTGTTCGCCGTCCATCGTCGTAGCGGTCGTCACCACAACGCCGAAGCCCTGCTCGACACCGTCCACCGTTTCCTTGATTTCCACATCAACAACGCTGCTGTCCGTGCCGACGCCCTTGCCGCTGACGTTGATTTCAACGGGGTCTTCGCCATCATAGGCGGTCAGGTTCGCCGTGAAGTTCTCCAAGTCGCCTGCGAAGGTCAGCGTCGCCGCGGTATCTTCCGCGCTCTTGATGGTCACAAGCCACGTCGCCACGCCGTCCGCCGTGTTGCGGGTCATCGTGAAGGAGATCGGCAAGGCTTCTTCGCCGCCGTTGTTGATCTTCACCGAAGCCGTCATGCGAACCAGCTCGCCTGCTTCAGTCATCCAGTATTCATAAACGATGTCATCCGCGTAGAGATCTGCTTCATCAAGTTCTTTCAGCAGGTCGTCCCAGCTCGTGTCAGCAGCGGAAAAAAGCGCATCCATGTAAGCACCGACGCTCGGAACGCTGTGGATCATTTCCAGCAGGGCTTTCGTCATCTCGACGATCTTTTCCGGCGGAACGGTGACTTTGACGTAGCTCTTCGCCGCGTCGCAGTCGCCGGGCTGCTCGGTCACTTCTGCCATTTCTTCACCGGACAGTATTTCGTTCATCATGGTCATGAACGCCGTGGTGTCCGCCTGCGTCAGTTCTTCCATGAGCTGCTCTTCCGTCATGCTGCTCAGGTTCGCCGCTGCTTCCATCAGGGCAGTGTATTCCGCATTGCCGCTCAGCTGTTCCTTCGACTCTTCAATCGCCTTGTCGATCTCCTCGTCGCTCTGACCGGACATCTTCATCGTCGCGCGGAGGGCTTTTTCCTTGATGGCTTCCACGTCCTTGCTGTTCACAGCAATCACGCCGCCCAGCAGCGCGCTGGACACATACATCAGCTGGTTTTCTTCCGCAGCAGTCGTCAGCGATGCCATACCCAGCACGCTCTTGCCGCTCAGGTTCAGGTCAAAGCCAGCTTCGTCGCCCTGCTGATAGCCGGTCAGGGACAGCGCCGCCAGCAGGTCGTTGATGGCAGCCATCGCGGTGTCATCCCCGCCCAGCGCCGCCACGAGGTCAGCGTTCAGGTCGTGGATGGTGATGGTGGTTTCCTGACGCGCGGCATTGTCCCACACGCTGTTTTCCGCCATCGAGGTCAGGGGCATCGCCAGCATCATGATGCTGAGCAGTACCGCAAGCAATTTCTTCATGGGGTTTTCCTCCTTGTTGTTTGGTTTCCCTTTTTCTTTATAGCGAACACTGCGGGGCAGTGATGCTTTCGGTTGACTTACTCTGCGTTGTCGAGAATCAGCTGCGACACGCTGGTGGTGAACTGGCGCGTGCTGTCCGGCAAATTCATCATGAACCGCGGCAGAATCTGCCCGGCGGTGAACATCACGCCCGTCATGTACGCCTTAAAGCGCGCACTGCTGATTTCGCCCAAGTCCAGCACGTCGCCATCCGACAGCAGGGGGCGCGTTTCGCACGGGCGCGTTTCGGCGGCAATCGTCAGGAAGTGCTCGCCCTGCCAGAGCAGCTGAACATCCACATTCTGATACACTTCGCCATCCACCTGCTGGGTGTCCATGCTGGCGCTCCAGCTAAGGCCCTTTTCTTCCCCGTCCACCGTGCGGTGCATTTCCAGCAGGAGATTCTCTTCGTTCGTCAGCGACGAAATGGTGCAGCGATACAGGTTCTGTTCGCCGTCATCCGACGTAATCAGCACCGCTATTCCGCCGTTGTCCTCCATCTTCAGCTGACCATTCGTGCCCTTGCCCGCCGTTTCCTGCCGCCAATCCAGCCGCACGTCGTCGCCTGTCAGATGGAAATTCACCGTGATTGCTGCGTTCAGCAGCGTATCCTGCGCCAGCGTCGGCGTATGGGTCGGCGCAACCTTGTAGCTGATCACCACCCGCAGCAGGCGCATCGACGCATCCACATACTGCGCTACCTGCGCATCTTCCACCAGCAGCGTCTGCTGACGCAGCCACGTCTGCAAGTCCGTATCCTCGACGGGCTGATCCTGCGCGAACGCCACCAGCTGCCGATACGTATTGAGCAAATCCACATACGCCTTGACGGCGGGCGTTTCTTCCACCGTATCCAGCAGAATGCACAGCACCTCCATCAGCTGCTCATTGCTGAGGGGGAAGTACAGAATGTTCTTCGCCGATTCGCATCCTTCGGGCGGATTCGAGACACTTTCCACCCGCGTAACCTTCAAAATCTTGTTCAAGCGCGTGGCAGCCTGCTGCCAGTCCGTCTCGAACAAGCCATTGGCAACGTCCTCCGGCTGCATTTCGCCCGTTATCAGCGGATTTTTCGTGATTTTCGCCAGCAGTGCGCCCACGTTCTCGTACTCTTGCGCAATGGATTCGCTGACTTCCTTGGCAGACAGCTCAGTCCCGGCATCCGCATATATGCTCTGGGACGCATTCCACTGATGCAGGATTTCCGCGATATGCCGCATGTCCTCGTCGAGATTCAGGTACACCGTGCCGCCCAGCACATCACCGCTGATGTAGACATCCGCGCCGCGAGTCTGCACGCCGTAATCCACAATGGACTGGTCATTCAGAAACAGCTCACACGAGGTGAACCCCTGCCGATAGACCTCCACGCGCAGGGCATCCAGCAAATCCCGATACGCGGTTTCCGCCGCTTCCTCCATTTCCGCCATGAGCGCCCGCCCGTTGAAATCGCGGAAGGTGATGGTCGTCAGCGTCGCTTGGGGCGCGTTTTCCTCCGCCAGTCCGCACAGCGGCAGCATCATCGCCAGCGTCAGCAGAATCGCAAGCAGCTTCTTCATTCGTCAGCCTCCTTGACATTCGTTTGTGCGCTTTTCAGCATTCCATTACCATTATATCAAAAAAAACACCTGTTGCAAGCGAATATGCGCAAGTTTTACAATTCCGTGCCCCAAAGATGCAAATTTGCGCCTGAAAGCGCAGCTTCGCGGAAAAATGCTTGATGCCGTCATGCAAAATTTCTGTGAATGGCGCAAAAGGCCGTTTTCCCCTCTTGTGAAGCGCGAAAAAATATGCTACAATAGACAGAGTATTCCGGATTACTGAAAGGAGCTAATTCGCATGGAATTTCTGACCAAGCTTTTGGGCATCGCCACCGCCGTCGCGGAAACCACCACCACCGGTGCGGCCGACCCTGCCGCCGTCACCACGGATTCTGCCGCTGGCGGCATTGTCGGTATTCTCTTCAGCCTTCTGCCGCTGCTGCTGGTTTTCGTCCTGATGTACTTCATGATGATTCGCCCTGAGAAGAAGCGCCGCAAGAAGGAGCAGGACATGCTCGCGTCCCTGAAGAAGGGCGACCGCGTGTGCACCATCGGCGGCATCTACGCCACCATCGAGAGCATCAGGGACGACACCATCACCCTGAGCGTCGGCAAGGGCGACCAGACGATGGTTGTTGCGCGCTGGGCGATTCGCTCGGTGGAAGATGTGACCATCGAAAACGAGACCGAATCCCTGAACTAATCGCAAAATTCCCGGCTTCGTGCCGGGTTTTTTTTGTGCCCGATTTTCCCGCCGCGCATATGCTGGGAGTGAACAACTCACACGATGGGAGGAATCGCCATGAATCAGCGTCCGAATTGCTGCCGTCCCATGCCGCCGCAAGCGCCTTGCCCGTCCAGACCGCCTTGCCCGTCCAGACCGCCTTGCCCGCCGAACCCCGCTTGCCCGTCTTGTCCGCCGACGCAGAAGGGTGTTTTATTGCCGCGAATCCTCGCCAGCGGGCGGGAGTGGCAGCGCCGCGCGTGTGTGGCGCTGTGCGTCGGCGGTTTGCCGGAGGATGCAAACGGGCGATTGCGGCTCGTCGGCGTTACGGCGTGCGGTGACGCGGATTGGGAGATTGCGCCGTACCAAGAACCGCGCCCGTGCGGCTGCCGCGGATGCCGACCGTCTCGACCCGTGCCGTGCCTTCTGCGGGTGAATATTCCGGTTGTTTGCCAAGTGCAGGCGGAGTGCGGGCAGGTTTTGCGCGGCGAAAGTGTGCTGACGACGGATGTTGCGCTGCCGATTCGCTGTGTGCAGGCGGAATGCTGGCGCAACCAGATGATGGTGCTTCCGTGCGTTCGGCTGATTGACGGCGGCGCGCCTGTGTGTGCGGATGGCTGCCGTCCCCCTGTGTTTGATTGCACGATTGAACTGCTCGTCGAAGCCTACATGACGCGGTGGGAAGCGTGCGGCAGCCCTGCGCCGACTTGTCCGGATTTGCCGCTATTCCCCCCGCCGCCGTTCGGGTGACAAGGGCGTTGGAAGACCCAAGGGGCTTTGCCCCTTGACCCCAGCAGGGACGCTGTCCCTGCACCCTGCAAGGGAGTTCCTCCCTTGACCCTTTCGCGCGATTGAGTTGGTGACTTCTGCACACTATGCCCGCGTGCTGATCCGTCATCCGTTCCCCCACGCCTCTTCTTTCACATTGTAACATGGGAGGCGAAGGCGAAGGAGTCCAGAGGGCGACCGCAGACTTCGTCTGTTTCCATTGCCCTCTGGAACCCGCGGAAAAGACCAATATCATAGGAAAAGGCAGCCGCATCCCCTGCGCCCAATCGTTCGCGCTGGGGATTTTCTATTCCCCAAAACGACAAAAAAGCGCCCTTGACTCTCGCGAATCAAGGGCTAATAGGAATCCGGCAGCGACTTATCCTCCCGGGCCGTGTCCAGCCAAGTACTTTCAGCACTGGAGAGCTTAACTGCTGTGTTCGGGATGGGAACAGGTGGAACCTCTCCGTCATTGCCACCGGAAATTGTGGCTATTTAGTGCTTCGACTTTCTCTTTCTTGCCTTTCAGAAAGAGAAGGGTCGAAGACCCCTGCACCCTGACAACTGCACATCGAATGATTCTTTAGACCGTTCCAATTAGTTCTCAGTTTTCTGTTTCAGATTTGCTTTCGCTTGACTTCGCATTGCTTACGCTCCGCTCAGCCATCCTCATTTTCAGCTTTCAAGCGTTAAATGAAGCTTTCGACCGATTAGTATCATCAAGCTACACACCTTACGGCGCTTCCACCGATGACCTATCTACCTGGTAGTCCTCCAGGGGTCTATTGTGGAGTCTTATTCTTGAGGTGGGCTTCACGCTTAGATGCCTTCAGCGTTTATCCCGTCCGCACTTCGCTTCCCTGCTATGCCGTTGGCACGACAACAGTTGCACCAGTGGTGCGTCCATTCCGGTCCTCTCGTACTAGGAACAGCTCCTCTCATGACTCCTACGCCCACGATGGATAGGGACCGAACTGTCTCACGACGTTCTGAACCCAGCTCGCGTGCCGCTTTAATTGGCGAACAGCCAAACCCTTGGGACCGAATACAGCCCCAGGATGCGATGAGCCGACATCGAGGTGCCAAACCTCCCCGTCGATGTGGACTCTTGGGGGAGATCAGCCTGTTATCCCCGAGGTAGCTTTTATCCGTTAAGCGACGGCTTTTCCACTCAATACCGCCGGATCACTAAGCCCGACTTTCGTCTCTGCTCGAGTTGTCACTCTCGCAGTCAGGCACCCTTCTGCCTTTGCGCTCTTCGAATGGTTTCCATCCATTCTGAGGGTACCTTTGGGCGCCTCCGTTACTCTTTCGGAGGCGACCGCCCCAGTCAAACTGTCCACCTGACACTGTCCATCCTCTGGTTTCACAGAGCTATGTTAGAATTTCAGTAACCGAAGAGTGGTATCCCAACACCGTCTCCACATGAGCCGAAACCCATGTCTCTCAGACTCCCACCTATCCTGTGCATCAGTTACCGAAACTCAATATCAGGCTGCAGTAAAGCTCTACGGGGTCTCTCCGTCCAGTCGCGGGTAATGGGCATCTTCACCCATACTTCAATTTCACCGGGCCCCCTGTTGAGACAGCTCACAAGTCGTTACACCATTCGTGCGGGTCGGAACTTACCCGACAAGGAATTTCGCTACCTTAGGACCGTTATAGTTACGGCCGCCGTTTACTGGGGCTTCGGTTCGATGCTTCGATTGCTCTAACATGTTCCCTTAACCTTCCAGCACCGGGCAGGTGTCAGCACCTATACGTCAGCTCTCGCTTTCGCAGATACCTGTGTTTTTGCTAAACAGTCGCTTGTGACTATTCTCTGCGGCCTGCTCTCGCAGGCACCCCTTATCCCGAAGTTACGGGGTCATTTTGCCGAGTTCCTTAACAAGGGTTCTCCCGTTCGTCTCAGGATTCTCTCCTCGCCCACCTGCGTCGGTTTCCGGTACGGGTACCTTTGGATGTACTAGCAGCTTTTCTCGCCAGCGTGAACTCACTCGCTTCCCTACTGAAATTTCGGTCCGCATCACATCTCAGCTTATAGGGTTGCGTACTTCACTACAACCCAACCTTGATGCTTGCACAGGGTTGACCATCACCCTGCTCGAGTTATCCTTCTGTGTCACTGCTTCATTCCATCGGTAGTGCAGGAATCTACACCTGCTGTCCATCGCCTACGACTTCCGTCCTCGGCTTAGGCCCCGACTTACCCTGGGCGGATGAACCTTCCCCAGGAAACCTTGGGCTTTCGACGGGCATGTTTCTCGCATGCCTCTCGCTACTCATACCGGCATTCTCTCTTGTGCAGTGTCCACCGTGCCTCTCGATACGGCTTCTGCCTCTGCACATTGCTCCTCTACCGCGCATCTTCTTCAGATGCACCCATCGCTTCGGTGTCACGTTTAGCCCCGGACATCTTCGGCGCACAATCACTCGACCAGTGAGCTATTACGCACTCTTTAAATGTGTGGCTGCTTCTGAGCCAACATCCTGGTTGTCTGTGCAATTCCACATCCTTCTCCACTTAACGTGAACTTGGGGACCTTAGCGGTTGATCTGGGGTGTTCCCCTTTTGCCCGCGGAACTTATCTCTCGCGGACTGACTCCCATGGTCTGCATTGTATGGTATTCGAAGTTTGATAGCGTTTGGTAGGCTTTGTGGCCCCCGCGCACATTCAGTGCTCTACCCCCATCAATGATCCATGAGGCTAGCCCTAAAGCTATTTCGAGGAGAACCAGCTATCTCCGGGTTCGATT